>ENA-UOJR01000054-UOJR01000054.1-human-gut-metagenome-genome-assembly--contig:-C115P-NODE-54-length-175229-cov-14.826367_pt1 | contig 175229 bp, 142 predicted proteins | sample MGYA00242354_ERZ723901 | MGnify/ENA metagenome assembly ERZ723901
TCTCCCGGGCACGCTCAGAAACAGGATCCGTCAGTACCTTTTTTCGGTATTTTATAACCAGAATCAAATGATAATAGAGCAAAAACACTGAGTGTGCATTACTATCTAATTTTCTCATAAAATCAGCCTTTCCTTTTGCTTTCGACTGATTATATTATAACACAGGAACACTTGTTTGTCTACGTCTTTTAGAACATTTGTTCTCACATGTTTATTTTCATTTATGTGCACAGATATGTGCAGTTTTAATATGCCAGATATTGCATGATTTTCCCAAAAGGCAATTCATCTCACCACCTAGAGAGGATGGGAGAATTCTTGCAAAGTGTTGTTAAAAACAGGGGAGACAGCCACACACACACCGCTGTCTCCCCTGTTTATTCCCCAAATGGTCCCTGTGCGCCTCGGCGCACGCCTCTTATTCATCTACCAATGTAATCTGTACCCGTTTCCCCATCGCCGCTGCGATCTTTACCATAAAATCCAGCGACGGATTGTAGCTGCCGCTCTCGAAGCGGGTGATATTCGGCTGGGAAATCCCCGCCTTTCTGCCAAGCTCCGTCTGTGTCATGCCGTTTAACTTACGATTCTGCTTAAATCCCTCGATCGTCGCCTCCCGCGCCTCCTGCTGCCAGCGCTCCATCCACTGTCTGTATTCCGCATCCGTCTGAAACGTTTCCGGAATCCTGTTTGCGTTTTTCATTGTGCTACCTTCTCCTTTTCGAATCTGCTCTGCCGCGGCGCCACCCTCCCAAAGCCCGCCGCTGCCGTCCTCTATAGAATACCATCTTTCCACCCTATAAATCAAGGTATTTCCCTGTAACGGTCCACCGGCAGTTACTTTCGATCGCCTTTTCCCCTAAAACATACGATTCGCGCGCTCTGCCACTTGAAAGCAATGCCTCTCTTCTGGTATAATAGATGGACTTATGCAAACATCTGCCTGACCGCTTCCAATCGGCGGACTCCTAGATATTTGCGGCAAATCTTATATAATGTTTGAGGAGTTACAATTTCATGGAAAAAAGAGAATCTTTCAACAGTAAGTGGGGCTTCATCCTCGCCTGTATCGGATCGGCGGTCGGCATGGGAAATCTCTGGATGTTTCCCACCCGCGTCTCCCTGTACGGCGGCGGCTCGTTCCTGATCCCGTACTTTATCTTCGTCGCCCTGATCGGCTCCACGGGTGTCATCGGGGAAATGTGCCTGGGACGCGGCACCCGCTCCGGTCCAATCGACGCGTTCGGCGCTGCCTGCGAGACACGCGGCAGGCGCAAACTGGGTGACGCGCTCGGTTTCATCCCGGCAGCCGGTTCCCTCGCGATGGCGATCGGCTATACCGTCGTCATGGGCTGGATCCTAAAATATGCCATCGGAGCCTTTACCGGTGCCACGCTTGCCCCGGCCGACACAGACGGTTTTGCCTCTGCTTTCGGCTCGATGGCGTCCGCATTTGGAAACAATGGCTGGCAGCTTGCCGCCCTCTTCTTCTGCATTCTGATTCTGATGTTCGGCGTCGGAAGCGGAATCGAGAACGCCAACAAGCTGATGATGCCGGTATTCTTCATCCTGTTTGTCTTTTTAGGCATCTACGTGGCATTCCAGCCGGGTGCGATGCAGGGCTACCGCTACATTTTCCGCATCGATCCTGAGATCCTCGCAGACCCAAAAACATGGATTTTCGCACTGGGGCAGGCATTTTTCTCCCTGTCCGTCGCCGGAAATGGAACCTTAATCTATGGTTCCTACCTCTCCGATGAGGAAAACATCCCGGCATCTGCCGCGCGGGTTGCCCTGTTTGATACGATCGCCGCGATTCTCGCCGCCCTCGTCATCATCCCGGCAATGGCAACCACCGGTGCAAAACTTGATCAGGGTGGTCCGGGACTTCTCTTCATCTACCTCCCGAACCTCATCCGCTCAATGCCGGGCGGTACGTTGATCGCGATCATTTTCTTCGTAGCCGTTCTCTTCGCCGGGATGACCTCCCTGCTCAATCTCTACGAAGCACCGATCGCCACCGTCCAGGAAAAACTCCACCTCGGCCGCGTCCCTGCCTGCGCAGTTATCGGTATCATCGGAGCTGCCGTCTCCCTGTTAATCCAGGGCATCGTCTCCGACTGGATGGACGTTCTCTCCATCTACATCTGCCCCCTCGGCGCCGGACTCGCCGGAATCATGTTCTTCTGGGTATTCGGAAAAGACTATGCAGAAACGCAGGTCAACAAAGGCCGCGAAAAGAAATTTTCAAAATGGTTTGTACCGGTGTGCCGCTATATTTATATTCCGGTATGTGTGCTGGTATTAATATTAGGCATCGCATTGGGCGGTATTGGATGATATTGGATGATATAAAAAAATGATTGACAAATCTCATTTCCACGCTATAATAAGAACTATCATTTAAAACCCACAAAACAAGTAGGAAATATATTTTTATAATCATTTATGAATTTTAAGGAAAGGAGGAAACCATCATGAGAACATCTTATTCAGTTATGTCTGCTATGTGTTGTTGTATGGAGTGTATGTGCTGCTGTTGCTGTGACACTCTTACTTTTGTTGTGCAGACAGATAACTGGATGATATCTTCATGAGGTTTTTCTCATCTTGCTTTCACTGGAAAGTGATAGATACAATCCAATTTAGGGGGTCTGGACAACCAGACCTCCTTTTTTGTACCCATTTATATTTCAGTATGCAAAATTAAATATTTATATTGCATCCAGATATATCATTCGTATAAAAAACGCGACACATACAGAAGTCATTTTTCAGGAATTATCCCTTAAAAATGTGCTTCCCCAGATAAACAAAGTTAAAGGAGACCAGAAATGATTCGATTTGAACATTTAAGTAAAACATTCCAGACGAAAGACGGTGCATTTGAAGCACTGAAGGATGTGTCCTTCGAAATAGAAAAGGGCGATATCTACGGCGTCATCGGTTACAGCGGTGCCGGAAAATCCACCCTGATCCGAATGGTAAACGCCCTGGAAAGACCGACTTCCGGAAAGATTTTCGTTGAAGATAAGGACATTGGAAGCCTGAGCGCAAAAGAGCTTCGCAGCCTCCGAAAGGGAATCGGAATGATTTTCCAGCAGTTCAACCTCCTGGAATCCAAGACAATTTACGACAACGTCGCGATTGCCCTGAAACTAAACGGTACCCCCAAAAAAGACATCGAAACGCGTGTGAATGAGCTGCTGGAGTTCGTCGAACTTTCCGATAAGAAGTCCTACTATCCGGGACAGCTCTCCGGCGGACAGAAACAGCGCGTCGGTATCGCAAGGGCACTTGCAAATAATCCGTCGATTCTTCTCTGCGATGAGGCGACCAGCGCCCTCGACCCGAAAACGACCGATTCCATTCTCGATTTGCTAAAGAAGATTAATGAAACTCTTCATATTACAATTGTGATTATCACACATGAGATGAATGTCATCCAGAAAATCTGTAATAAAGTTGCCGTCATGGATTTCGGTAAAGTCGTAGAAACGGGCTCTGTCATTCAGGTTTTCTCAGACCCGCAGTCCGATATCGCCAAACGGTTTGTCGGCAATCTCATCCACGACGTTATTCCGGAACCGCTCGTCGAGAGCATCCGCAGGGAAACGCGGAACAGCCGCCTGCTCCGCATCAAGCTGGAAAATACAGACAGCACCGAGCCGCTTCTCTGGGATATCAACCGGCGGTTTGAGGTGGAAACCAACATTCTCTACTCCACCATCAACGTCATTCAGGGCATCGTCGTCGGCATCATGCTCGTTCTCTTCATCGGAAGCGACGAGGAAATCAAAAAAGCCGAGCGCTACATTCTCGAATCAAACGAAGAATATAAGGAGGTTGTATTACCATGATTCAGCAGTATTTAGGCATTTCGCCGGACAAACTCATCAAGGCTGGTTGGGAAACCCTGTATATGGTCGGTTTTTCCCTGATTATCGGTTCCATCGTCGGATTTTTCATCGCCATTGTCTTATGGCTGACCCGCAAAGGCGGGCTCAAGGAAAATCCATTACTTTACACGATTTTAAACGGTTTCATCAACATCATCCGAAGCACACCGTTTATCATCCTTCTGGTATGTGTAATGCCCTTTACGAAAATCATCGTCGGCACCCGGATCGGTACCAGGGCGGCTATCGTGCCATTAGTTATCTATACCGCCCCATTTTTAGCAAGACTTCTTGAGACATCGCTTCTGGAAGTCGGCGGCGGCATCATCGAGGCAGCCCAGTCGATGGGAGCGACCACGTTCCAGATTATCGTTCATTTTGTGCTTCCAGAAGCATTTGCTTCGGTTATCCTGGCTCTGACAACCGGCACCATCGCCCTCATCGGAGCAACTGCGATGGCCGGCTACATCGGAGGCGGCGGCATCGGAAACATCGCCCTGACCTACGGCTATCAGACCTTTAACTTCCCGCTGATGTTTGCGACCGTTTTCATCCTGATTGCATTTGTCTGGATCATCCAGAGCGTGGGAAACCGTCTGTCACAGAAGCGACGGACCCATCAGTAACTTATAACTTATTTCTATTGAAGAAACTGCTAATTTAAATACACTTAAAAAAAAGGAGAACTCAATTATGAAAAATGTAAAAGCTTATGTAAGAACCACCCTGACCGCCGGTCTGATCCTCGCAGCTGCTGTTCTGGGAGGCTGCTCAAAGAGTGATGCTGGAAGCTCCGCTGCTGATACTGCCGCTGCTTCTTCCGGCACCGAATCTGCTGCTTCCGCCGATGCTTCCAATTCTAATAAGAAGGAGCTCAAATACGGAAAAGCTGCCGGTCCGTACACTGTCTTATTTGAGGATGCCATCAAACCAATTCTGGAAAAAGAGGGCTATACACTCACCGAGGTTGATTTCTCTGACCTTCTCCAGAATGACCTTGCTTTAAATGACGGCGAGATCGATTTCAATGTAGAGCAGCATACCGCTTATGCCGAAAATTTCAACGAAGCCCAGAAGGGTAACCTGGTCCCGATTTCCCCGATTCCTACCGTTCCGGCTGCCATCTTTTCTGCCACCGAAACCTCTCTGGACGCCATTCAAGACGGTGCCAAAGTAGCCGTTCCGGATGATGCCGCCAACACAGCCCGCGCTTATGTTCTCTTACAGAAAGCCGGATGGATCACCTTAAATCCGGATGTAGATCTCTCCACTGTCACCCAGGCGGATATCACGGAAAACCCTTACAACATCGAATTTACCGAAATGAACTCCACCAATATTCCAGCTGTTTTAGATGACTTTGATTATGCGGTTATCACCGGAAGTATTGTATACAATGCAGGAATCGATCCATCCACTGCCCTTCTTCAGGAAGACATTCTGCCGCATCTGATTCTGCAGGTCGTTGTAAAAGAGGAAAATAAAGATGCTCAGTGGGCAAAAGATATCGTTGCTGCTTACCACTCCGATAAATTCAAAGAATATTTAGACAAGAATAACAATGGTTTATGGTTTGTTCCGGAGGAACTGTTTAACTAATAGGAAACAGCATCGGAAGGCACCAGCAGGAAACAGGAGGATTTCACATGGCTCTCATTTTAGATAAAACCGAACAGAAAATTGTCGATATCATCGACGCACACCGCAACGAGATCATTGCATTCGCCAAAGATATCTACACCCATGCAGAGCTGGGTTATAAAGAATACAGAACTGCAGAAAAATTTGCTTCTTTCATGAAAAATCTGGGTCTTGAGACAAAGGAAGGACTGGCTGTCACCGGTGTCAAAGCTTACTTAAATGAAGAAGAGAAAACGAATGTAAGTCTGGCTCTCATCGGGGAACTGGATGCGCTCCGCATCCCGGAACATAAATACGCCAACCCGGAGACTCAGGGAGCTCACTGCTGCGGACATCATGCCCAGCTGGCCGGTGTCATCGGTGCAGCCCTGGCTCTGACCAATGAAGATATAAAAAAAGAGCTGGACGGACAGGTTGTATTCTTCGCCGTACCGGCAGAGGAATATGGTGAGATTGAATTTAAAAACTCCCTGACCGCCCAGGGAAAAATCAAATACGGCGGTGGAAAATGTGAACTCATCCGCATCGGTGCTTTTGATGACATCGACCTGGATATCGTCCACCACACCGGAGACAAGGATATCAGTGTGGGTTCTCATTCCAACAACGGTTTCGTCTCCAAGGTCATTCGTTATAAAGGACTGGCTGCCCACGCAGCCGGTGCCCCGCATCTGGGAGTCAATGCATTAAATGCAGCCTCCCTCGGACTTTCCGCCCTGGCTTACCAGCGTGAAACCTTCCGCGATGATGACCATGTCCGGATTCATCCCATTATCACAAAAGGCGGTAATCTCGTCAATGTAGTACCAGATGAGGTGGTAATCGAAACTCTGGTACGTGCCGCCAACAAGGATGCCATCGCAGATGCTGCTGCCAAAACAGACCGCGCCTTCAAAGCCGGTGCCATCGCCGTCGGTGCTTCCTGCGAAATCACCACTATGCCCGGATATCTTCCGGCTCTGAGTGAAAAGGCCGATGAATCAGTCCTGGCAGCCGCTGAGATTGCCGCACAAACCAGTGAAAAAGATTACCAGATCGTCCAGGAAGATACCCACGCCTACAGCGGCGGTTCCACCGATGTGGGGGATGTACAGCATCTGCAGCCGGTCCTTACCTTCAACACCGGCGGTAAAGTAAGCGGCCTCCACTCCGTTGATTTCGATATCGTGGATGAGGAACTTGCCTATGTGGTCACTGCAAAAATCTTCGCCCTCTCCGCTTACCGCCTGCTTCGGGACGGGGCTGTGAAAGCAAAAGAAATTGTAGAGAATTATCAGCCCATCTTTACCAAAGAGGAGTATATCAAATATATGGATTCCTTTATTAAGACGGAGACGTATTCATAATGGATTTCATTATTTGCTAAATTTCTAATATTTTATAGAAAAGACAGGAGATATTGTTTATTGCAACACGTCCTGTCTTTTCCTCCCTCACAAAATATCCTTTTCTTCTAGTATTTCTGGATATAAATCCAATATTTTATATGTAAATAGCAATCTTTCTACAATATCTGCCGTATAGTTTGAAATTCCCGATAAGTCATTAAATTTTCTTAATCTATATTCCATTGTATTTCGATGAATTCCCAATTTCTGTGCAGCTGCTGTTACACTAGCAAGTTCTAAAGCAATTCTTTTAGAATATGCAAATGAAGTACCATATTTGTGGTCATATCTAAATACCTCTAGTAATTCAGGCATACAAAAGTATTGGATATGTCCTTCCCTTCCAATCTTCTTTATAGCACAATACATAATATAATCTTGATAATGAATCAGGCTTTTATTAAAATGCAGACTTTTTTCAAGTCCTATAACCATTAATAGTTGATTAAGAATATATGCAAAATCTGTAATTTTATGGAATTGATTGCTGCATACTGCTAGCAAATCATATTTTTCCAGAAATGCTTCCAACACATTCAAGCATATTCCAACCTCTTTTGTATCAAAAAATAAAATCAGTTTTCTATTGACTTCAAGAATAATGGCTTCAGGGAAAATCAGCGACAAATGATTTCTATATGACATCATCATTCGTGACTCTGCCTTTCCTGTTTTATCAGAAATAGCAATTATATAGTAATGATCATGAAGCATCCACGAAAAACCTTCTGCCCGTTTTTTGAACTCTGCTTCTGAGTATTTTGCATCCTGAATTAATTCTTGCAATAGATTTTCACTTCGTGTTGTATTAGGTAAAATATTTTCTTTTTCAAGAAATAGTTGAAGTGCTCCACACAAAAAATTCATAATTTCGATATCACTATCTTTGAACGGATGATTATAAGCCACCGTTAAAAACCAGCCAAAATATCTTCGATTTACAATCAAACGGCAAATCAAACGTTCTCTTTTTTTTGGTGATTTCAAAAGAAACGTCTGCGGTGTATTTTTTATTTGCTCCAGAACGTTAGCGTAATCGTATTTTTGAAATAGTTCACTTGTCACATATCCCATTCGAAATACACTATTTAATATCTCGTCATCTGCAGCCATTACTTCATTTGCCGAATGTACCAATAATCTTGTTGTAAAATCTTGTAATAAAATAGGATTTCCAAGGATACTAGCAGCAACATCCAATAAATCCTTTATAGACGTACAATCAAACAAAGCACGACTGATCGCCAATTCTGCCTCCAAGATACGACTTTCCAAATTTAATTTCGATAAAAGTGCTGTAAACACTTCTCCCGGAGCATCACTCTGATATATTATATAATTCTCTGGTTTCTGCATATCAATAAAATCATTCAAATTTCCTAAAAGAATAAATATAGATGGGGCTTCCAGACAGCCATCTCCTACCTCTAACAATACCGGAGCTGTTACCACATAAATAATATTTTTTGTGAATGCTACAGACGTCAATGAAAGATTACAGACTTGGCAAATGTTCTGAGACATATCTTTTATGTGAATTTCTTCTATATTCTCAGCTGATAATGCCTCTATCAAAACGGAAAGCTTCATATTTTCTCACCTACTTCTACAATTAGCAAAGAGGCACTACAAGCGCAGCACCTCTCTAGTTCCAGTTTTAATTGTCTTTATCTTAAACCATTTCTCCAGATTTGTATACCCCAATCAAGCAATCCGTATATGCTTTCAAATTAGTATATGGATTTTCTCCCAAAAGCACTAAATCAGCAATCTTACCGGGCTCAATCGTTCCAATTTCTTCTGACATCCCTAATACTTCTGCCGATGTTAACGTTGCAGAAGAAATAATCTTTTCTGGAGGCATTCCATAATCCTGCATAACTAGCATTTCCTTAAATGCAGATGGCTGTGAACCAAAACACGGAGAACCCGCATCCGTTCCTAATGCAATCTTCACCCCTTTTTCCATTGCTCTCGCAAAAGTGCTTTTCTGCTGTCTTGTTACAAGAGCAGAACGTTCCACCATAAAATCACTTAACACACCCTTGTTTTCCGATAATATTTTATAAATAGCCAATGTTGGAACCAAAGTTAGTCCTTTTTCTTTCATCATGTCTAAATACTCATCCGGAATGTCCGGTCCATGTTCAATCGTATCAATTCCTGCCTTGATACATTCAATAATTCCTTCCTGCGAAACTGCATGAACAGCAACCTTCATATGAAGACGATGTGCTTCATGAACAATAAATTTAAGCTGATCTAAATCGTACATGCTTGGTCCAACATCTTCCAGGCCAGCTGCACCACCAGTATCCATAATTTTAATCCACTGGCAACGGATTCCTTTTTTTACAAACAAAGTCTTTTTTTCCCGTATTGCATACAAAAGTTCATCTTTCGTATTTGCAATCGTTCCAATTGATGGAACATGTCCATATATACTCTGAATTGCAGAACCGCATGGAATAACTCTCGAACCTTTAATCCATCCCTTTTCAACTGCAAACGCCGTTTCAATTGATAAATCCTTAGGACTTCCTACTTCTCGTATGGTTGTAACTCCCTTTTTTAAAGAATTTTCAACATTATGTACACTTCTCAAAAAAGCTTGATATGGACCGTACATTTCATCCATATCTTCTGAAATAGCGCTTCCGTCCCATGTACTATGCACATGCATATCAATAATTCCTGGTGATAAATATTTTCCTTCACCGTCTACCACCTGATCCGCAGAACTCTTAATATCTCTTCCTATTTTCTCTATTCTTTCATTTTTGATCCAAACATCCACATCAGAAAGTATCTGCTGATTTCGAACATCAACTACATTCACATGTTTAAATAATAAAGTACTCATTAATCCTTCACCTCCATTTTTATTCATTTTTTATAATACCTGTTTTATACATGAATCTGGCAATAATAATTGTAAGCGCTATTCCTCCTAACAATACCCACTGAAGATCAATTTTTAATACTAATATTCCAAATAAGCAAAGAACGACTGAAACAACTGAAACCTTGAATTCTTTTAAAAGCCATAGTCCAGCTAAAGCACCAAATATTGCAGGAACAACATTACTAAATGCCGGAGCTAGAACTGAAGAATTTAACAATGGGGTCAATGGCTGCATCAAAACGATTCCCAATGCAATAATTACCGTTGTCGTGATACTGGATACTGCCACTGCCACAACTGATACAGCATTTGCTTTTTCACTTCCAGCTTCTATACCAGCTATACTCATTGCTGACAACGCACAAGGAATTTTCTGATTCTGCAGGTTTCCGGTAATATAAGTCAAATAAAGGCTTCCTGGTCCTAAAATAGGTGGAAAAGCAATCATTTCACTTAAAACATATGAAGCCATCAAAATCCACATTGTTAAAACTCCTGGCCATATTATTTTAAAATCCGGCCATATTCCAGAACGTACTGAAGCAAAAAACGGAAATGCGCAGATTGCAATCAACATTGCCCATCCATATAATCTTCCATCATGATGCATTTTCTTTTCAAAATCAGTCATTAGACTTCACTCCTTTCCTAATTATGCTAAGAGCGGTGTAATAATCATTGATAATACTAATCCAAATAAAATTGTTAACGGAAAAGCATAATCTTTCAACCATTTTAGTGCTGGATTTTTCGCTGCCAAATTACATACATATGAAAACAGAAAACATCCAATTATAACCAGACTCGGAACAATTCCTTTCTTTCCACTATTAATTGCAAATGCAACAATTACTGTAACTAATGCACAAAGACTGAAAATACCAATCCAACGGCTATCCTTTTTTCGGAAAACATCATAGGTTTTACAAACTGGTTTTAAAACCACTAAGACAATTGGCAATGCAACTGAACATCCTAATGTCATCGACCATGCAGCATTAATCCATGCCTCGATCGTCATTGTCGTCGATGTAAACTCAACTCCCATTGCTTCTGCTGCCATTGTTGCTGAAATTAATTCATTATTTGCTGAGCCTATAACAGAAGTCCTAAGCCACGGCAATGCTACACCAAGAACTGGAACCATCACGATTACGCTAAGCACAATCGGAATAGATGGAACCAAACTGATTCCAATGCAATTAATAACAATTTTTTTTAACTCTTCCTTGCTTACTCCCAACCTTTCTGCTTCTTTCCAACCATTTTTCAAAAAAATGATACAGACAATGGTAACTAAAACTAAAACAACGGTGACAAAGATTGTAAAACTAGCATTGTTTACAAATTTCTGATAATCCATTCCCATTCCTCCTTGCTGTAAATATTTTCTTGCTGCATCTATTTTATAAAACCTTGTATTATTTTTCATTGTGCTCAGTGTACAAATCTTTAATTGCATTTTTGTCTGTATGTTTAATATATTTGTCGTTTTTAACAAAATTTTCAGTCTTTTCCAGCATCATGTGACAAAAATAAGACGAGAAGTACTTCTCGTCGCTGCTCTTCTCGCCTCATTTATAATTGTATATTCAAAAACACCTTAAGCATTTATCCATTCATTTACCGTTGATTTTTACAGCACCTTCCGTCCATTTACAGTCAACTTAAAGGTCGTTCCCAGTATCTCCGCCGACTTCCGGCAAAGCATCATTCTTCCCAGGAAAATCTCAAAATAATCATACATGGAACATATCTTTTCATCCACCTGAAGATTCAGGGCAATAACTGAACGATCCTTTTCAATCTTAAGTTTGGACTCTGTTACCGCATAATTCACACGGTCGTGGATATCAAAAGCGGCTCTCTCTTTTTCACGAACACGGCTTCTTCGTACATCCGTCTTATCAGCGATAATCAGAGCTGCGGATATTACATCCTCCGGACTTCCGGTGGACTCATCATGGTTGCCGATGGCCGATATAATCGTAATCCGGTCATCCAGCGGCATATCCATCTCCTTCAGTAAAGAATTTGCCAGAAGGGCCCCGTACTCCGCATGATGGGTGCGGTTAATGGCATTGCCGATATCATGCATATATCCGGCTATCTTTACCAGCTCTATCTCATGGTCTGAATATCCGAACCGCTCCAGTATCTTTCCTGCCTGACGCGCCACCTGCACGCAGTGAGCCTGGGAATGATCGGTATACCCAAGCTGTCCCAGATTTTCATCACCTTTCTTTAAATAGGCATTAATTTCTTCATTTTTACATATTTCCTTAAATGTCAAACTTGTCTCTCCTTTTAAATTTCAAAAACGCCATCGGCATTCCTTCTGCGGGATACGAAACAAATAGGTAACTTCGCCCAAATCAATACCTGCTCTCGGAAAGCTCCCCCGGGAAGCTTTCCAGATCAGAATAACAAATTTAAGAGAGTGCAACTATCTAATTTATGTAAAATTCATAAGTATCTATGTAAAATAAAAGCATCTTCAGAGCTGAATCTGGGTATTCCAAATTCAGCTCTGAAGATGCTTTGAGCCTCTATTCTTCCTTTTTTTCATCTGCTTCAGCAGTTCTTCCGATACTCCATCCAGCAGATAATTCTTATGTCCGCTTCTCCCTGGCTGCTTCCGCCTTTTTGTGCGGCACCGGCAGCTGACTCTTTCCGGTGTGCGGCAGTCTCACCGTAGACACCGGCTCCGTGGGAACAGAAGACCGAGCCGCTTGGGTTTGCCAAATCCGCATCCGGATCATAACCGGCTGCTTCGATGACCTCTTCCTCATTATGGCAGGGTCCATATCCATCCAGGGTACAGACAAGCTGTCCTAAGCCACTGGTATGAGCCGTTACTTCTGTCTGATATCCATCCAGGGATGAAACCGGTGCACGGCCGGTAAGTATCGCCTGTCCATCCTCCAGAACCGGTCCTTCAAAAACCGCAAACCGGCGTTCCAGATCCGTCATTGCACGTCCTACCATCTTGTCCGGTATCGTCAGATGAAATGCATAAAATGGCTCCAAAAGCATCGAATGTGCCTGCATCAGACCATGACGGATAGCCCGGTAAACCGACTGACGGAAATCCCCGCCATTCAAGGTATTCACAGGCAATTTTACTACCTGTTATGATACCATGAATGGCGGGGATTGTAAAATTTTATCATCGGTTGATGAAATTCAGTACCACCACAAGCAGCAGCATATGAACTGGATAAAATGCATAACAGAGATACTGGAATGGTTTACTGTGGTAGCCCTGTCTGCCGCGGTACAGCCAGATGGGGATCAATGCCAGAAGCGCAAGCCCCTGCTGGCACAGTTCAAATTCCATGCCAAAGAGCTGAACCGGATACATCAGACCGCCCAGCAGTTCCACGTTCAGCCAGTATAGGGCAGCCAGCTGTCCCAAGAAGCACCACCATTTCCGCCCATGGAGGAAATAGAACACAAATACCGTCAGAATACCGACCCCGTAGTAATCCACCATGCAAAGAGTTCCCAGTACCAGACCTGCCGGCACAACCAAAACGCACACCAGCAGATACATCCAGGTTTTTCCTTTTTTCCGTACCTGTTCCATAAGCCAGACACCTAAAAGACCCAACAGGAATGTCCAGAGGACATTCTGGTGAACCGGATAAAACCAGGTACCTCCGTACATCAAATCAAAGGGAATTTCTGAAAGCACTGCAAACAGCAGCATCCGAAGGATGTACTTTTTAAAGTTTCTGGTGTGGAAGTACCCCTCCACCGCCATAAAAGCGAAGATAGGAAATGCCACTCTTCCGGCACAGGTAAGCCACTCCCTAGCAGGAAGAAGCGTCGCCCAAAGGTGATCCATCAGCATAAGTGTCATGGCGATGATATGCAGGACAGCTGCAGTAAGTTCAAAGTTTTTTGAAGCAGATGAATCCATTCAGTTCTTGTTCCTTTCCTATTGCATTTCTATCGTATAATTATAGCTGTATGTGTGAACATAAAGCATATTGTCCTGAGGCACCAGAAGATCCGGCTGTTTTTTCAGCTCCAGGCTTGCAATAACCTCGCCGGTGTGAAGGTTGAGCTGATAAAGATAATCCTTTTCCGAGGTAAAACCATACCCGCAGATAATAACGTCCTTTTTTACAATAAAATTCATGGTGTTGCAGGTCTGATCCCCACTTCGCCAAAGAAGCTTGTTATTTTCCAGATCATAGGCAAACATAAAGCAGCTATCCGGCTGTGCGTAACCATTTGTCACACTGATGCCATAAAAGATATCATCCAGGAGGCAGGCATTCTTGCCGTTGATATACCATTTATCCGTTGGATACTCCAGCACATACAGACAATTTCCGGAAATATTTTCATAAATATACAGCGCATCCCCGGACCAGATATACTGATATTCGTCATCATAGAAATTATTCCATTCCTTTCCGACCATAGGAAGGGATAACTGTTTGCTTTCATACCATTCGTTCGCAAAATCGATTCCATTTTCCTCTTCCGACACAATTTTTAACGTTAACGGTGAAACTGCATCTCCCTTCGGATGAATCTCCCCAACTCCGGATAAGTCAATGGTGATATACTTAGTTTCAGGAGCCGCATTTTCCCCTTCCCCTGCATCCTCATTTTGAATCAATACGGACTCCTCACCGGTCTCCCGGACACTTTCTGCAACACTTGACTCATTTTGCATCGTATAATCCATGTCCTTCTTGCCACAGCCAGCCAGGGTAAGCAAACAAGTCCACACAATCATAAAAGTTAGAAGTTTTTTCATATATATCCATTCCTCTATGCTCAAAAAGATGTTATCACTTTGGATGAACTTTCTTCTGAGCCATTTCTATTTGAACACGTTGAGAAGTTACCTTAACTTATCTCTATATCAAAACATGCCCGGCAGTTTCGCCGCCAGGAATAATCCAGTACCAAATGAGATCAGATTGGCCACAAAGGAATACAGGGTATAATATGCATCCTCCTTTTTCTTTTCTGATATCCTCTTAAGAATTGTGCAATACAACACTGCCTCCAGAGCAAATACAATCAGCTCAAAAAGTACATAGAAAAATGTAAATGCAAGAGGGCCGGAATTATAATTAATCACATTGAGCAGCACATTTAAGATAATCTGCGTAATAATGTTGACAACAGCCAGAATCAACAGCTGTTTTTTCTGTCTGAAACCAAACAGCAGCGCCACCAGCATTTCGATTAAAATAGTAAGGACGATCCTTGCCCCAAGAGCCAGCATCTCCTGCCGGTAATTATACGAACGGTAGGCCTCAATCCGCTCATTGGTACTCAAATCATCATTGTATTCCACCGAACCGATATCCACACCATCCATATCCACTGTATAATACGTATCAAATGCATAACGAGCATAAATTCCACTGGATACAAAGGTTTCCGTTTCCGGATAATACAAAAGGATTTTAAAATCATCCGGCGGATAATAGGTCCATGCAAGCTCTTTGCTTTCACTTACCTTCCAGCTCCGCTGCAGAAAATAGTATCCATCCGGATCCTTGTAATTCACAAAGATCTCCCAGATACCGGGATCCATGTACTCTTTCTGGGCACTCTCCGTTCTTCCATCCCAGGCACTTGCCGGACCAGTAGATTTCTCCTTCGACAGCAAAGTTCCATAACAGAGCTCATCCCCCATATGCTCAAACTGAATCCGAACAGAGGCCTTTGGTCCCATATCGGCATTGACTGTCATCGGAAATGCTGAAACTGCCATTATCATACACAAAAGCATTATAAAAACAAGACTGTATTTTCTATTTTTCATACCAAAAGCCTCCCTTCAGATATTTTTATTCTGGTGAAGAATCTCATCGGCATTCTTGCTGCAAAATACTACATCCGATGGGAATCATCCTCCATCTTGTAAACAAACAGGCGGTTCATCCCCTCCTGCCATGGGGATTCAAATTCCAGACGATTCCCAATTCATCACATATTCTTTTTCTCTTGTGAATTCGTCCATGCTTTCACTCTGAATAGTAAATCCTTCTCGTTGATAAAAAGACATTGCCCTGACATTCTTCTGGTATACCTTTAACTGTAATCTGTCTTTTTTATCCTTGATGTAATCCAACAATATTTTACCTATGCCACGTGACTGCATTTCGTCAGAAACAAAAATACCTTCTATGTATTCATCATTTATTCCTATAAAGCCTTGAATCATTTTATCATCTTCATACACATAGACCTCTGCCTGTGGCAGTATTTCCTTCACAAATTCATAATTACTTATCCAGTATTGTTCGGAAATAAAAAAATGTGCCTTCAGATTGGTCTTCAACCATATGTCAGCAACTCTGTTTATATCTGCCTTCTGCAACTTTCTAATCATAACGATTATTCTCCATCCAACCTGATTATAACACGATTAACTCATTACGATTTACCTATCTGTACTCAACAATTTCTTCGAAAGGTTTCCTTGGTCTTTTAGCCGGAGCTTCATTGGCAAAGCCAATCGCAACAATTCCTGTCAACTGGCTGTCTGTTCCGATAAAATCCATCAGCTCATTATAGGCAAAACAAGTATTGGCAATCCATAAGGTGCCCAATCCATATCCCGTTGCTGTCAGAATCATATTTTCAATCGCCGCACCTATGGACAGTGAATCACATATTTCAACAATTCGCTTTTCATTTTCAATACTTGCAAATGGAGTATGCTGGTTGGTATTAAGCACTGCTATAAGGCATGGGGCCTCCTGCATGATTCTAACGGTATTCTCAGCATCCGGTATGGCAAATGCCCATTCCGGCATAAGTTCATGGGTCATTTTTTCTGAATTTATACCATGACGCATGACATCAACCAGTTTATCTTTTTCTTTCCCCTGATATACAATAAATTTCCAAGGCTGCCTGTTTTTAGCAGATGGTGCAAGGGAAGCACTGTATATGATCTCGTCAATTAACTTCCTTTCGATCTCATCTGGCTTATATTTTCTTATACTTCTTCTATTCTCAATTTCACGTATCATAGATTTCTCTCTCCTTTAGGACCTTGCCCTCAAGACTCATCTTCTCCTATGATTTCCAACCTATCCATCCCAACATGACATTTCAGGAAAAGCACCTCAACACCTGCTGCCTTTGCCTCGTGAAGTGCAGCGCCAAATTCAGGATGCGTTTCCGTATTCGGTCTGACTTCACTGATGCCTTCCATTTGAATCACAAATGCTATCAAACATTTATATCCTTGTCCGCACGCAGCTGCAAGTTCCCTTAAATGCTTAACTCCTCTTTCCGTCGGGGCATCTGGAAAATATCCAACTCCATCTATCTCAAGGGTGCAGCCTTTGACTTCCATTAGATATTTTTGCTTTCCTTTTTCCATATAGAAATCCATCCGGCTATTTCCAAAGGTATACTCTGGTTTAATACAATCATACCCCTGTGTCATCAGCCATTCTTTTACCACTTTATTCGGTGCCTGAGAATCAATGTTAACCCATTTTTTATTCTTCTTAACTGCAATCAAATCATAGCGAGTCTTTCGATTTGGATTCTTTTCTATGCAATCTTCCAAAATCACTTCCGCCCCCCGCAGTAGTAATTCACGACAACGTCCCGTATTCTTTACATGAACCGATTCTACCGCTTCCGAGCCATCAATCTTTACCCGCGCAATAAAACGATTGGGACGTTCTATAAAAATTGCTTTCACTATCTTATCATATTTCATGTGACGTTTCCTATTATATGTACTGAAACATTCATTTTACACGATTGGATTCACTGGCAGCGGCCTGTGCTTTGCAGTATAATAATCACAATCACTTCGAATAACACTAAAAGCAGAGGCATCGCTTCCACGTTTGTCGGAACCTTTGCTACGATTGCCTGGGAAGTTATGGGGCAGCCGTTCGGTCTGGCAACTATCCTGGTTGCAGTTCCGGGTTCATTCCTTACCCTGATCGTTGTCTCCTTACTGACCCAGAAAGAAAATCAGATGGGCTGCCGTGCCAATGTACGGCAGCCCATCTGGCATCATTCTATCAGCCCTTTCGCTACCTCTTTCAGTTTCTTAGCAGACTCCACCAGCTTCTCCGCCTCTTCCTCACTCAATGCAATCGGCACATGCGTCTCCACACCCCCGATTCCCACGATCGCCGGCATACTCAGCGTGATATCTTCGATGCCGTACTCTCCGTGCATCATCGCAGACACCGGCAGAATCGAGCGCTCATTGCGGACGATACACTCGCAGATACGTTTTACCGACATCGCAATTCCGTAATACGTCGCCTGTTTTTTCGAAATAATCTCGTAAGCACTGTTTTTGACCTTCTCCGCGATCGCGTCCATCGCCGCATCGTGGTTAAAATGCCCGCGCATCTCGCAGAAATCGTTCAGCGGAATGCCCGATACATTCGTACTGCTCCACGCCGCGATCTCGCTGTCCCCGTGCTCACCGATGATAAACGAATGTACACTCCGGCTGTCCACGCCCAGGTGTTCGCCCAGCGCATATTTAAGCCGTGCCGTGTCAAGCACCGTACCCGAACCGAGCACCCGGTTCTCCGGCAGCCCACTCAGTTTCAATGCCACATACGTCAAAATATCCACCGGATTCGATACGATCAGCAGAATCCCGCCAAAATCGCGTTTTACAATCTCCGGGATGATACTCTGATAAATTGCCGTATTCTTCTGCACCAGGTCAAGCCGCGTCTCCCCCGGCTTCTGGTTCGCCCCCGCTGTGATAATGATGATCGCCGCGTCCGCCGCGTCGTCATACGTGCCCGCGTAGATCTTCATCTGCCCTGCAAACGGAATCCCGTGCGCGATATCCTTCGCCTCGCCGTCCGCCTTTTCCATATTTACATCTAACAGAACCAGCTCGGAAAATAACCGGCTCTGCATCAGTGTAAATGCCGTTGCTGAACCCACAAATCCGCACCCGATGACTGCCGCTTTTCTTGGATTTACCTCTCTGCTCATACGCTCATTTCTCCTTTTTTCTCCGGCTTATACTACATGTCCATGTTTCTAGCATCCGCTCTCTGCATATAGACAAGCATACCTCTAGCCTCTCTTGCCATTCATATGTATTGTTCCACTTACAAGAAGGAGTATACATGCTTTGGGACGTTTTTTCAATTGTTTAAACAACGGAAATAGAAACTACAACACTTTCTGATCATCCGACGACAATGTGATCTACCAGCAAAGAGGCGTTTCCATCATGTATTTTTCCGTACAGTCCCGCTGCTTCGATCCTGCCGCAATCTATTTATGGTCCGCAAAAAGGTGCTTCCAGGGAAGATATCGTAAACATGGATCGCTGGATGCAGGCATCCGCCCGGAAGAATCTGAGCGATACGGTGGAACAGGTGATGCGGGTGGTTCGGCGGTTTTCGTAAAAATTGGAAACAAAGAATGTGCTGATAATCGAGTAGGAGAGAGTGATTAGCTCCCGTCCTCTCACACCACTTATCCCGACTTTATGATTATCCGGAATTCTGGCAGAATACTCCGTTTTTCTGTGAAAATATATCAAAAAAGTCGGGATAATCTTTTACATCAAACCATAAAGCTTCTTAAGTGTTTCTTCTGTGAAATATGTAAATTTATTTTCCATTTATTATATGTTGTATAAATCGTGTTTTTGGTGAAATTCATACGTACCTTTCTTTATCTCGTGAAAATCCGGTGTTTTTCTATCAGCATAAAAAAGCAGCAGGATTTTCTCCTGCCGCTTTAAAATCTATTTATTTTTTCGTGTGCTTATAAGAGTTTTCTGCAGCCCATACCGCACAAACGCCGAAATCATTATGGCTTACAATGTTGGAGCCGATGCCACCCTGTTCTCTATCCATTCCAGTAACATGGTTATATACGAGTTTTCCAAACGGATATGCTGTCATTGACCAACAATGACCGATGCCGATTTCCCAATCGTTATATTTACTTAAATCCACATGATTTTTATCCGGAACATCGATGCTGCTTGCAATGTATATGCATTCTTCACAGTGCGTTACTTCACGTCCGTCAATTTCGAGTACGCCCCGCTTATTTACATAATATCCATCCAGGGTCACGGTATCTGCAAGAAGATAGCCTTCATCATTCAGCGCAATCGCCTCTACATCTGTGTTATCATAGCCTAAAAAGTACCAACCACCATGCACACGGGTCCAACGAGAGCCAACGACATCCTTCATGTAAATGTTGGTGACACCATTGTTCCACTCCGGCCTTGAAGTGTCGATTTTTCCGAAATACTGTGTATCTGTTCTTCCACGATACAGGTAATCCAGAATTTCCTTCGATGATGGTCTATTGGTATTTGTTGTACCGGCAGCCTGTGCTGCCGCAGCACCTATGGTCTGTACGACACCATTTATGGTCCACTGACCATCGGCATTTACATCATATCCATCCGGAGTCTTCCCATTTGTCACGATGTATCCGTTCGGAGCGAAATAGTAACACTCTGAAATTCCATCCTTGTTTCCATCAATCCACTGCCAGCCATCGTGATACCAGGTTGTTCCTGCGGCATTTGTTCCGTACCACCATCCTGTTTCATTCTTTTGCCATCCGACCGGGTTATCCGCAAACACCGGAACAACCATGATGAGTGATAATGTAAGCGCAGATAACGCGATTAACTTCTTTCGTAACTTCATCGTTTTCTTCTTTTTACTGCTTTTTTACGTTCTCATAGCCATTCTCAGTCTCTACGACCATTACACCAGGTGCTGAGAAATAAATATATGAATCACTACTGATGGCGGTTCTATTCGAACTTGTGCATTTAAACACGGTGTAGCCCATCTCATTCACACCTGCATAATGGTACGTATCCGTGACTCCGCCAAATCCAGGAAGCCACTCGGTATCTGTCAGCGTCTTGGTTGCCGGGTCATACACGATCTTCATGGAAAACGAGTAAGTGCCAATATTGTATGCATAGGTTCCACTATAGACATCGGTTGCCGGAGCCTGTGAATTTGTGACCGTGTCGTTTGACGTATTTTCCGTCACGGGTTCTGTGCTTACGTTCTTCGTCTTTACGGCTCCTCCTTCCGTCCATGCCCCATCACCGTTTACTACATATCCATCCGGGGTCGTGGTATTTGAAAGCATATAGCCGCTGCCATCAAAGTAATAGCATTCTGCAATGCCATCCTTATTGCCATCGATCCACTGCCACTGTGACTTCGGGTAAGCGCCATTATCCTCCTGCCACCACCAGCCTTTTGAATTCTGCTGCCACTGACCAGCGAGTGCAGTCGTTGCTGTGCCCATCATCATGGCTACAATCATTGCAGATGCGATTAGTTTCTTTCTTATCTTCATATTCATCTCTCCTTTTTTGAGTATTTTGTTTTTCTTATAATCTTATTATCTCACAAACGGATAATGGTTTAAAGGGTGATCTGTTTTTCAGATACGTATTTTTAAAGAAATTAACCTTTTTCCTTTACCATGCAGCGTTTCTTGAAAAACGAGATACCGTAGCAGAAAATCTGATCGTAGTCATCCTCATATTCCTTTGCATACATCCGATCATCGATCTGCTGCAAAGCCGTATCGCAATCCTTCTCCAGGTTTCCCAGGATCTTTGTGTACTTCGCTTCGAAGATCGCAACGCGCGCATTGATGGGATCATAAACGACCACATCGCTTCGCCCTTCTCCATGCTCCTTATTGGAGTCCACCATATATCCAGCGCCTGTAAAAATGCCCGCGAGAAATGCGTGGTAGAAGTCCTCCCGATAGTCATGATAACTGATGGTGCGCCGGAGCAGGGCATTCATCTCCCTGTTAATACCTTCACTGTCACCACTAAAGACGGCATCAAACAGCGCATTTCGATTCCACTTCTTCGCGCTGTCATCAAACCATTTGATGACCGTTGTTTCGAAAATCTCGTTAATTTCTGCATTCGGAATCATGAGGGCTACCATACCGTCTGGAACTTCACCCGTATAATCCTCTTCCCGCGCCCGTGTTAAGTATCCCGTCAGATACAATGTGCTCCAGAGGTTATCTTCTGATGAATGGAGATAATCATAGGTCAGGTTTTCATCCACACGCTGGACGATGCAGCCGCCCGCCATCAGTGTCTCCAGCTTCTTTGTGATCGTACTGCCCGCATAATCGATAAAGGAACGGATAATGGCATTGTCACTTGTGTTTTTCCAGTAGCTGATCGGCTTTGCCTTCGGATTATGCTGAAGCTCCAGCATATAATTCATGACATCCCACGGACAGTAGACATCAAAATCTCCGAAATGGTAGCCATCATACCATTTCTTCATGTTCTCTGCCTGTTCTGTCACGTCAGCAGCTTTCAGCAGTTCATCAACCTCGCTCTGTACGAAGCCGAAATACTCGTTGAGACGAGAATTTGTGATCGTATCCGATACGAAATTATTAGTTCCCGTAAAGATGCTCTCTTTCGCGATCTTTAAGCAGCCTGTCACGACAGCAAAACGAAGTGCCGGATTGTCTTTCAGAGCCTGCATCAATCCCTTCATAACATCGAGCATTTCATTATAGTAACCGTTGTTGTTCGCTTTCGCGACAGGAACATCGTACTCATCTATAAGAAGAATGATAGGCTTTCCATAATGCCGCTGCATCATCCTGGTAAGCAACATTAAGCTTCCTTTCATGTCCTTCATGGAAGCCTGTCCCCATTCCAGCTGTTTCGCGATCTCCTTATCACTGGTGCCGATACTGTCGCTGTCCAGCAGATAGTGATGCTCTTTATATAGTTCTGAGATAACCCATGTGAGCATGTCGTACGCTCCGGTGAAGTTAAGACCATCTACCTGTCGAAACGAAACAAAAATCGTCGGATACTGGTTCATCCACGCATCGCACAGCGCCTGGTTTTCCGAAATCTCTAGCCCTTCAAATAACGCTCTGCTGTCCTTTCGGATATCGAAAAAGCTTTCCAGCATACTCATGCCGAGCGTCTTTCCAAAGCGCCGAGGACGGGTAATCAGTGTCACTTTTGTTCCTGTTCTACTGAGCAGCTCTCTGACCAGCCCCGATTTATCGATGTAGTAATACCCGTTTTTACGAATTTCTTCAAAGTCTGAAACCCCAACAGGAATATTCATTTTTTTCATTTCTGCTGCTCCTTTCGTCTCAATACCTCACAGTTTTTCACAGATTGCACAGCACCGTTTCTTACAGAAGGCGATGCACCCGCACCTGCCTGTTGTTAACTTCTGCACAGTAATCCGCTCCGAGGAGCAAAGAGCTTTACACAGAAGCTGCATCCGCAGGCAATGGAAATCCCGCTCTGAGAAGTTTCTTTCTGAAAGAAAGAAAATCCAATGCCATCGAAAAATTCAAATGTATGGGATTGGGAAGCACCGGGCCGACGTAAGTCGTCCGGTGAGGCATCACAATCCAGAAGCAGTTTCCGTGCTTCTTATATGGGCACTTTGTTGCCTTATCGTAAATGCAACGGTTGTATATAGCTATTATACATTCACTTTTTCGAAATCATTGCCATAAATTTTCGAATATGCATCCTTCTAATTTTTATTTAGAGAGCGCCTTCTCCGCCGCATCCAGCCCCTCATATCCATATGCCTTCACTTCCGCCTCCATCGTCAGAAGCGCCAGACTCTTTCCTTCCTTTTTCAGTTCATTGATAAACTGCCAGTACGTATGCAGAGTGCTGTCCGAGTAAGTCCGCAGTTCTCCAAGCAGGTACGTCTGGAAGGAAGTATCATACGGCGTATCTTCAGAACTGTAGAGAAGCCGGTTTCCAGACGCCAGCACCGGATATTTCGCCTGGTACTCTTCCATCCAGGCAAGCTGCTGTTTCACGATCGCAGCACTCCACTGTTCGCCCGCCAGCGTCGGATCAATCAGAAAATGATGCAGTTTCTTAAACTGCTCCGGTGCGGTGCTCGCCATCATCCACGCATATTTCTCCATTACCAGATTGCGCCCCTGCTCATGGGCGCGATCCATATCCGCCTGCACGCAGTCGATGAGTTCCTCTGTCCACGGTGCAAAATGGCTTCGTCGCATGATAAAAAATGTCTCCGGATCGTCCTGACAAGAAGCACGTCCGCCCTCGTTATTGACTTTCTGAAAATCTTCCCACTCCATCTGAATCAGTTTCTCTATTTTCTCCTGTTTCGTCATACGCTGTCCTCCCTTTTGCTTGCCAGATCCCTTCCAAATCAATTTCCTGCATCTTTTCTTTCATTTACAGTCCATGCGCGTTCCCATTTTGATGTGTCTATCCGCGGCTTATCCTTCCATCACATGACATTTTTTCAGCTCCGGATCCTGAATCCGTTTCATGATCTCCCACGTATGCGCTTCCAGAAATGCATCCCGACTGTCAGTCAGTCCCTGTTTTCGCAGTTCCCCAACTACCGCCTGACAGATTTCCTCGATCCGACCCACACGCGGATCTAACTGATTTACATAAGGATTCCATCCCGGGGGAAACGGCGGCTTCCACATCTCGCTCGTATCTCCCATCACCGAAAGCTCCCGGATTTTTTCCGCCACCTCCGGCAGAATCTGAAAGTTTTCCATTCCCCGGAACATCCACTTATAGTAAGGCATATACGTCCGGTTTAGTAAATAGACCATCGAAATCGCCTGCCGCACAAATTCATCGAGCGCCAGCATCGCCGCAACCGTATCGCCCCGCCGCATACAGCGGCCATAATTATACTGTCCCGACTGCGCCATTTTCGCTGCCCGCGCCGCGATCTTCTTGATCCGGACATCCTCCGGATAATACTTCCGGAGCGCCTCGCGGATCGCAGAAAATTCTCCCAGTCCATCCTCAAATACTGCCCCGCCCACGACTGCCGCCAGCTTATCTTCTGGCAGATGCAGCCAGCGCATCAAGCTCTTTGGCGGCTGTTCCATCCCGATAAAACGGCTGTAAAATGCCTCTATCTCAAACACACCGACACGTCCGCCGCCCCGCGCACTTGTGAGGCGTGCCGGAACACCTGCAAAGTCCCCTGGCAAACGGTCATAGGCATCCTGAAGCGCATTTCCGTACTGGTTATAATCTTCCGCCGAAAACCACAGACAGAAACCCGCTCCGAAATCGTGATCCTGCGATATCGCATCGTCAAATCCCAGACATTCCGAACCTTCGCCCACCAGTCCCGCCGCCAACCGCGGCAGAAGCTCTGGAAAATCCCGCTCCAGCATCGGACGCCCGACTTCTTCATAATATCGTTTTGCCAGTTCTAGTCCCTGCATCTGATCCCCCTACCTGATTTTATGGTTTTTTCTATTTCTACGTTTTCTCTATTTTCAGTATCTTTTTTTCATGCGCGTTTCTTGCACGCTTTTTATCAACTCTTCCATCTGAAAACTTTTCAAAAAACGCTTTTTTCTTGTCCTGTCTCAGAATTTCGCATCCTTGAACTGACAGCTCGCACAGTGGCTCGGGTTTCCGCCCTTGTCTTCCTTCTTGTCTGCAGCTCCGGTAATGCCTTTTTCTTCCTTTTCTTTTTTGATCATCTCCAGATTCTGGCGGATCACCGCGCACGCATCGCTCTCGCCAAACCGGGACTGCGTTACCATCAGCGCTTTTTCCAGCAGCCCGATCGCCTGATCATAATTGCCACGCCGCCATGCCAGCTCCCCGGCTGCTGCCAGCGCCGAACCAAAGTGTCCCGACTGCACGCCCTCCGGGGACGCATAAAAGGTCAGGCTTTCCTTTAACTCCTCGTCCGCCTCATCCAGCCGTCCCAGCGCCATCAAGGATAGCGCCCGGTTGACATGGGTCGTTGCCACCTCCGCCTCGCTGTTCTCCATCTTTTTAATCAGTTCCAGCGCCTTATCCAGCGATTCCAGCGCCTTTTCATGTTCCTCCTGTTCCTGATAAATCTGGCTGATATTATTGTAGAGACTTGCCATCTCATAGCCATCCGTTTTTCCAAGATTCTTAAAAATCGCTTCCGCCTCCCGGTACTGGGAAAGCGCTTTCTCCACATCTCCTGCCATCCGGCGCGCGGTTGCCGCATTTAAAAGTGTCGTTCCATGGTGGATCGAACCATCCAGTCCCATCCCCGCAATCAGGGACAGCGCCATATCCGCCATATCGACTGCCTGTGCAACCCGTCCGGTATTCCGGTAGAGTCCTTCCATCTCATTGCACATCATCAGGCAGAGGCTTTTGTTCCCTGAATCCAGCCCTTCCTTCATCCAGCCCATCATTTTCTCTTCCGCTTCATCCAGTTTTCCCTGTGCATAAAGGCGATCCAGTTCCTGAAACATCTGCTGTGTATCCATTGCATTCTCCTTCTTTCTCCAAAAACTTCTTTAAACGATTACACTATATCAAAAAAAGATACCGCAAAACCTCCCATCCCTCTGCTCCCCATCTTCTTATTTCTGACAGGTCAGTGCACGGATTCTGTGGTTTTGCGGTATCCACTATCTGTTCTCAAACCTTGTAAAATCTATCTCTTTCTCAATAATGCTTTCTATGCTGCCATGCAGCACCCGCATTCGGATCGCATTTCATTTCAACGATCCGGCTTTTACAAATCCTGTATTCATCAAACGAAGCAGCTTCCGATCGCTGCATCACCCCATCGGCGAATATCCAAACGTATTTACCAGCGCATCAATCTTCTTTCCTGCCTTGCAGAGCGGGCAGTCACGGTAATCTGAATACGTATAATCCGGTAAATCCTTCTTGCCAAAGACTGACTTGATCGGCACACCATCCAGCGAATCCATCGCACTGAAAATCGCCGATGCGCCCTGTAAGATACCACCGTAATACTGGATGCTCTCAACTGCCTTATTTAAGGTGCGTCCCGTCGTCACGGATGCCATCAGGATCATCACGTGTTTATCGCGAATCATCGGAATCAGGTTGTCACGGAAAATGATCTGGCTGTTGTTGTTGAACTCCGGGCTGATTACATAGATAGATTTGTGCGCGTTCGTCGAGAGAAAACCGCCCTTTGCCAGCTCCTCCGCCAGAAAAGCACCGATAACTTCCGTGCCCTCCATGCAGACAATCGTGTCGATCACGGTGTCATACAGATACATGCCAACCAGCGCCTGTGCAACTTCCTCCGCCTCTTTCGTTCTCGCTTTCAGGGTCGTCACATCAATGTAATAATTGATATGTGCATGGTTTGTTGCGAAATGTCCTGGACGAATCTTTAACGGTACTGTTGCTCCAGTTGTGTAGATCTTTGTATAACTTTTCTCCATAAAAACGCCCCCTTCTCCATCTAAATAGGTGTTCATAAATGTTTGAAACTGCTTCTAAAAGTTCCATTTTCACAGTCACTTCCATCCATGGATTGATACCCTTATTATACTAGAAAATGTGGCGTTTAACAAGATAAAATCTGTCATCATATGTGTATTTTTTTATTTTTCTGTCTTTTCTCCAGGCATTTTTCACTCACGAACAGAACATACACCCGATACTAAGACTCTAAGAACTTCCGCACGCACTCCAGAAACCGTTCTCCATATTTTTCAAACTTATACGCGCCCACGCCGGACACCTCCAGCATCTCCGCTTCCGTGACCGGTTTTAAAATACACATATGCGTCAGCGTCTTATCAGAAAATACGATATACGGCGGCACTTTTTCCTCGGATGCGATCTCGCGGCGCAGCGCGCGGAGTGCCTCGAAGAGCGTCTCTTCCTTCTCCGTAAATTCGGCTGCCCCGGCTGGAAGCTTCGCGCCCCGGCGGCTCTTTTTGCTGCTTCCAGCTGCCTGTTTCTCCCGCTCCTTCGCCATCTTCATCTCGATTGGCTCCGGTGCTTCCAGGAAAGCAGCACCTTTTTCCGTCAATTTGACAATCGAATACTCATCCGTCGTGACAAACAGATACTCCTCCACCTGGAGGAAGTTAAACATCTGGCGCAGATGTACGACGCTCTCCTTCGCCAGCTCCCCATAATGCGGATTCTCATCCATCCGGTAATTTCGGATCTTTACCGTATTCGCCCCGTGAACCGTGTCGAGAATCACCGTTGTTCCATAGCGCTGTCCGCACGACTGCACACAGCCTAAGAGACTCTCTGCCGCCGCCTGAATGTCGATCGTGTCAAATTGCGTCATACAATTCGAACAGTTTCCGCAGTAATTACTTCCATATTCGCCGAAATACCGCAGGATATAATCACGCAGGCACTCATTCGTAAAACAATAAAACGTCATCTTTTTCAGGCGTTCCCGGTCACGTTCCAGCACCACCTGCCGCGTATAGTCATCAAGCTCCTGATTGTCCTGGTTCCGCTCAATAAAGAGCTGGTTCGTCACCACATCCCGCCCGCTATAATACAGGATGCACTCCGCCGGTTCGCCGTCACGCCCGGCACGTCCTGCCTCCTGATAGTAGGCTTCCAGGTTCTTCGGCATCCCGCAGTGCAGGACAAACCGTACATCCGACCGGTCGATTCCCATGCCGAACGCATTGGTCGCCACCATCACCGGAACCCGGTCATAGATAAAATCATCCTGATTCTTCTGCCGCTCCGCATCGGAAAGTCCCGCATGGTAACGCGTCACTGAAAATCCATCCCGGATCAGCTTCTCACAGATCTCCTCAACATTCCTGCGGGTCAGACAGTAAATAATCCCTCCCTGCCCCGGATGCGCCTCCAGATATGCCCGGATCGCCGCATAACGGTCCTTCGGTGTCTCCACTGCAAAATACAAGTTTTTCCGGTCAAATCCCGTCGTCAGCATCACCGGGTTTTGTAACTGCAAAATGTCGATGATATCGTCCCGGACCTCCTTGGTCGCGGTCGCCGTAAAAGCACTGACCACCGGACGCCTCGGCAGCCTCTCGATAAAATCAACAATCTTCAAATAACTCGGTCTGAAATCCTGTCCCCACTGGGAAATGCAGTGCGCCTCATCGATCGCCAGCATCGCAATATCCACGTGCATCGCAAAATCAAGAAATGCCTCCGTCATCAGACGCTCCGGCGCCACGTAAATGATTGGATAACGCCCCTCGCGCGCATACCCAAGCGCCTTATAATACTGTGCCGTCGTCAGCGAACTGTTCAGATACGCCGCGTGGACGCCCGCCTGATTGAGTGCCGTAACTTGATCCTTCATCAGAGAAATCAGCGGTGACACCACCAGCGTGATTCCCGGAAGAATCAATGCCGGAACCTGATAACACAGTGATTTTCCGCTGCCCGTCGGCATGATTCCCAGCACATCACGCCCATCAAGAATCCCGTCAATCAGTATTTCCTGTCCTTCGCGGAAGCTGTCATATCCGAAATACCGCTTGAGAACTTCATATTTTTCCGATTTCTCATAATTCATATATCTTTATCCAACGCCCTTTCATTCTAGTTCTGCCTCAACTATCCACAATCTTGAGCATTTCAAGTCTCAGACATCCACCAGGTCAATCTTTCCTGAAACTTCTCTCCACAGGATGTTTCTCTGAACTCCACACATCCACACAAATTTCACTCTTTATACATATATATCAAACACCAAACCATTGCTTCCTTACAAAAGCCCCAGCTCTTCCATCGCCCGGTAAATCCCATCTTCCTCCACGGTCTTCGCCGTAAACGTCGCATACGGCTCCAGCCCGGCATCGTGTTTTCCCATGACAACCGCATTCGGCACATACTGGAACATCGACAGATCGTTCATGCTGTCTCCAAAGACCCACGCGTCCTCCAGCGCGATCCCATATTGCTTCAAAATCCACTCGATCGCACTCGCCTTAGAATGCCCCATCGGCACACACTCATAGAAGCCGCCGCCCCGGTCAATCACCTCAAAATCCCGAAGTGTCTCAAAAAATCCCGCCGGATCACTGTCTGCTCCGACTGCCACGCAAAATTTACTGATCGAAAAGGACGGATCCGACCAGTTCTTCGCCGAAACCGAGCCGCTCTGGTCGAGAATCGAGCGGATCGCCCGCATCGTTTCGGTCTGCACCCCATCTGGACGGAAAAAGCAGGCGTCCACGCCCTCCATCACTGTATCCATCCGGAACCGCAGAATATCCTCTTTCAGTTTCTCCGCCCGTTCCGGCGAAATTCTCTGGTCATAGAGTGTCTTTCCATCCACGGAAATATAGGTACCACAGCCGCAGAGCAGCCCGTTTACCGGCGCTTCCTCCCGGATTTTGGACGTCTGGCACCAGGTCCGCCCCGTATTAATAAATGTCAAATTTCCCTTTTCCATTGTTTTTTTTAAGGCAAGCACCGCGCTTTGCGGTACCTGCCTTAATTTTTCACTAAACAATGTTCCATCAATATCAAAAAACAATGCTTTTTTATTTATCTTCATTTCTGAATACGATCTCCCCAGTCTCTGCATTCATGCTGTCTACGATCGCCAGTGACTCAACGCGGATGCCCTTATCACGGATGCGTTTGCCGCCGTCCTGAAAACCTTTTTCAATGACAATGCCCGCACCAACTAATTCTGCTCCCGAATCCTGAATCAAAGTGGTCAGACCGTCTAATGCCTTGCCCTTTGCCAGAAAATCATCGATAACCAGAACCTTATCGCCTTTTCCAAGGAACTCCTTGGACACAATAATATCATATACAGTGCCATGGGTAAACGATTCAACCTTCGTTGTATACACTTCTCCGGCAATATTTTTCGTCTTTGTTTTCTTGGCAAATACAACCGGAACATCAAAATATTCGGCTACGATACAGGCAATACCAATACCCGACGCCTCGATCGTCAGGATCTTGTTGATCTCCTCACCCTCAAAACGGCGTTTAAACTCCTTGCCGATCTCCTGGAACAGATGAATATCCATCTGGTGATTCAGGAAACGATCCACTTTCAATACATTTCCTGCTCTTACGATTCCATCTTTACGGATTCTGTCGTATAAAATCTGCATATGTCTATCCCCTTATCTGTATTTTTATGAGACGCTTTCTACTCCGCCTCGTCCTCGGCTGCTTCTGTATTCAGCGCCGCATTGTTCTCCTCAGTGCTGACGGTGATCTTGGCATTTTCTACCAGAAAATCAAGTGTCTTCTGCATCAGTGCCGTATCGTCCACCATCTTCTGATCGATGTTATCGTTCTGAAGCATCGTCTCTAGGCTCTCGTAGCCGTAGCGTTTCGCCAGTGCTTCCTTGTCCGAATCGTCGATCGTGATATTTTCCTGCTTTGCAATCTCATTTAAAACGAGGGACTGTTTCGCCATTTCCTTGGCTTCCTCTCGGATCTTCTGCTTGAAGCTGTCCTCGTCGCTTCCAATCATACCCGCATAGGTCGCCAGATCGACGCCGTAGGAGGAAAGCATGTTGGTGTATGCCTTTAACTGTGTATCATATGCCTCGTCGATCGATGCAGTCGAGCATACAACTTCTGAATTGTCCACAACCGCATTCAGAATATCCGTATCTCTCTGATTGTCAATCGAGAGCTGTTTCTGCTCTAAGAGGTTCTCACGAGTGGATTCACGGTATTTCTCCACGGTTCCATCATCCGGTGATACGGAAGCAACAAACTCATCCGTCAGTTCCGGAACGGAGCGCTCCTTGACCGCATTGACCGTTACCTCAAATACAACCGCCTTACCTGCCAGATCCGGGTTGTTCGGATACGGATCCGGGAAAGTCAGGTTTAAGTCTTTCTGATCGCCCTTCACAGCGCCGACCAGCCCATCCTCGAATCCATCGATAAAGCTGCCGGATCCCAGTGTCAGGTCATAGCCCTCGGCGGTACCGCCCTCAAATGCCTCACCGTCTAAAAGTCCCTTATAGTCAATGTTGACCTGATCGCCCGTCTGGGCTGCCCGATCTACCTCGCGGTACTCGGCCTTTGAATTCAGCACCTGCTGAATCTGGTTTTCTACTTCCTCGTCCGTCACGGATGCCTCGGTCACGGTCACAGCGATGCCTTTGTACTCGCCCAGCTTCACGCTGCTCTCTGCGACATACTCCTCTGTCTCTGCAGTCGTGCTCTCTGCTGCGGTCGTCTCAGTCCCTGTCTTTTTTCCGCATCCAGATGCCGCTGCTGCTACCGCAACCGCCAGACAGATGCCTGCTATTTTCCATCTCTTCATTTAGTCGTCCTCTATCTCTCAATTTCCTGCCTGCGCCATCCGGCACCTGGCTTTCAAACGCACATATGATATATCTGCACGTATGTCTTACCAATCATCATACCACAAACCAGCTTGTCGCAAAAGCGATTTTTCAATATTTTACATTTTCTATCTTGTTACTGTACACGCATACGTGTCCAGTAACGGAATTTACTATTACAAAAAATTCCGCCAGAAAAAAACGTTTTGTCTTTCCTGACGGAATTTTCTGGCTATTTTTTAGCTGCAAAATGCTGCAAATGCCAGATATGTGTTATAGATATCCAGTTTCGATGCCAGCTCAAATGGGGCATGCATGGATAAAATCGGAACACCCATATCCACAACGTCTACATCCATGCCAGCCACAAACAGGGCAACCGTGCCGCCGCCGCCGACGTCCACTGCGCCCAGCTCGCCGATCTGCCAGTATACGCCTGCCTCATCCATGATCTGGATCACTTTCGCCATCGTCTCCGCGCTCGCGTCGTTGCTGCCGGATTTGCCACGCGCACCCGTATATTTCGTCAAAACGACACCCTTATTCAGATAGCAGGAGTTTTTTTCTTCAAATACACTCGCAAACGTCGGGTCATACGCCGCATTGACATCCGCCGACAGGCACAGAGAATGCTTCAGCACTTTGCGGACATCCACATTTCCTGCCTTGCACAGTCCCTCGATATAATGCAGGGTAAAATCGGAATTTAAGCCGGTATTTCCAACGGAACCGATCTCCTCTTTATCTGCCAGAATCGTAACCGTCGTATATTCCGGGGACTTGGCTTTCATCTCTGCGGTCAGTGCCGTGTACGCGCACACCTTGTCATCCTGTCCGTAAGCGCCGACCAGGCTGCGGTCCAGACCGACATCCGTTGCTTTTACTGCCGGCACAAATTCGATCTCTGCACGCAGGAAATCCTTCTCCGTCATGCCGAAGCGCTCATTTAAGATCGACAGCGCCAGCAGCTTGACCGGCTCCTTGATCGAGTCTTCTTCCTCGCACGGGTACGGCAGGGATCCAACAATGATATTTAATTCTTCGCCCTTGATGCCGTCTTTCAGTTTCCGCTCATTCTGCTGTGCGGCAAGATGCGGAAGCAGATCGGTCACGCAGAAGACTGGATCTCCCTCTTTTTCGCCGATGCAAATATCCATCGAGGTGCCGTCCTTTAAAATCACAACGCCGTGCATCGTCAGCGGGATCGTCGCCCACTGGTATTTGCGGATGCCGCCGTAATAATGGGTCTTGAAATATGCCGCCTCTGCCTTCTCATACAGCGGGTTCGGTTTCAGATCCAGGCGCGGAGAATCGATGTGAGCCACGTTAATGCGGACGCCGTCCTCCAGCGGACGTTTTCCGAACGTGCTCATCAGAAGCGCTTTCTTGCGGTTAATCTGGTATACCTTGTCGCCCGGCTGATAGATTTTTCCTTCTTCGAACTCCTCATAACCAGCCTCTTTCAGGCGGAGCACCGCCTCGCGCACAAATTCGCGCTCGGTCTTTGCCACATTTAAAAACTCCTTATATCCCTCGCAATATGCAAATGCCTTTTCCTCCTGCTCCGGGGCTTTCTTTCCAATATTAGGAAATTCCCAGATCAGTTTTTCTCTCTGTTCTTTCGCTACTGACATATCCTTCCTCCTTTTGCGAATCATTTCTTTTTCACTATCGTATCACTATCCAGCAGAATCGTAAATGGTCCATCGTTTAAAAGCTCGACCTTCATATCTGCCCCGAAAATACCGTGCTCAACCTTCCGCACCTGTCCGGCGCAGCGCGCCAGCGCATGTTCGTAGAGATGGTTCGCCAGTTCTGGATTTCCCGCACCCGTAAAGCCCGGGCGGTTTCCGTGGCTGCAGTCCGCGTACAAAGTAAACTGGCTGATCAGCAGGATCTCGCCATCCACATCCGCCAGCGAACAGTTCGTCTTGCCGTTCTCATCCTCAAAAATACGCAGCTTGCACATTTTATCCACCATTTTGTCGGTGATTTCCTCCGTGTCGGTGTCGCTGACGCCCATCAGTACCATATATCCACGGCCGATCGAGCCGATCAGCTCGCCGTCTACCTTTACACTCGCGTGTTTGACTCTCTGTAGTACAAATCTCATGTTTTTCTCCTGATTTTTATTTTTCCTGTAATCTTTCTTTACCGTAGCAGCGCCCTCAGCCGCGCCAGCAGATTCTCCGCATTTTCCTCGCCCAGAATGACCTCCCGCGCCAGGATCGGCCGGTCGGTGATGATGTTATCGACGCCGATCATCTTCATTCGCTCCAGTTCACTCTTTTTATTGACCGTCCAGACATGAACCTCCTTACCACAGGCATGGACGCGCTCGACCAGCTTCCGGTTCGCTGAACTGGAGAGCAGGCTGATAAAATCGATCGCATCATCCTCGTAATAGCTTCCATATGCTGCCGACAGGATATAGCCCGTATAAATATCCGAATCCGCCGCCTTCACCCGCTTTAAATAAGAAAGACTCGTCGATGTCACGACGCACTGTTCCACGAAATCATTCTCCCGGATACAGTCCACGACCTTTTCCGGCAGATCGCTCGAAGCGCCGGCATATTTGATCTCGATATTCAGCATCATCCGTCCCCTGACATATTCGATAACGTCCTCCAGCTTCGGAATCCGTGTCCCGCTGTACTGCTCCGAATACCAGCCACCGGCATCTACCTGCTGCAGCTCGTCCCAGGAAAGCGATCGGATCGTCCGCCGCGTCCCGTCGATCCGCTCCAGAGTGCTGTCATGGAACAATACCAGCGCACCATCCCGCGTCTCCTGCACATCCAGCTCTGCAAAATCCGCCATCTGATCGACCGCTGCCTCCATCGCAGGCATCGTGTTCTCCGGTGCGCTCGTCGATGCGCCCCGATGCGCTGTGAGCTGCACTTCCCTCAGCTGATCCGCCGCCAGCACATTGCCCCGGTAAAAAGCGTCGTACATTGCTCCGGCGCTCAATGCCGTCAGAAGTGCCAGCGCCGCCATCCGGTTGCGGCGGCTCATCCACGGAAGACCCGCAGGTTCGCCAGCTTCAAACTTCCAGCGCTCTTTGTTCTGACGTTTCCGGTCCAGCTGCACATATAACACCGTCAATGCGCCATAATTGACCGACATCAGCACGATGCTCATGAGCGGCATCAGAACCATCTCGATCCGGTCGCGCGCCTCTAAAACCAGGATCAATTCCAGGCGCCGGTCCGCAAACCAGACAGCAAACACCGCCACAATCACAACCGCAATCAGATAGAGCACCACCGTCACCGCCGTAACTGCCAGATTGCACAAAACAAGCGTCCCAACTACCTGTACCCGATTACCGCGCAGCAGCTCCCTGCTTCGCAGAAATCCGCCCCGAAACGACCGCTGCTCCAGCATACAGCCAAAACAGATAAAAATCGTCGGAAGTGAAATCACAACCGCGCCAACAATCACGCCAACCAGTAAAAGCCGCCCCCAGTTCTCCGCCAGAAGCGCCGGAAGGATAAATTTGACCGCCTTCACATGGCATAACATCCGGTAAATCAAAAATGAATGAAGCACCAGGCCGTGAACCGACAGCACCAGAAACAACCGCAGATTCCGCTTTCGGATCTCTGATACCGTCAGACGGATGCCTGCCGCAAACATCGAAAAAGCGCTCATTTTCCGCGAGAGTGCCGCCGCCTGATATGCCGCCAGAAGTCCCGCCGCCTCGATGGAAACTCCCACCAGCAGGATCGCTGCCATCAAAACCAGAATCGCGATCGTAACCGGCCGCAGCAGGTAGGAAACCAGATTGCTGACCGTCACATAACTGTAGCCAGACGCGCGCACCGACAGCCGGAACAGCGCCGCCACTGCCTGCAAAAGAAGCGGCAGCGTGAGCAAACGGAAAGCCAGCTCAAACAGCAGAATATTCCCCCCATTTACCTGAACAATCTGCTTTGTCTCACCCATCCGCCTGCGTATCTTCATTTTCTTCGTCTCTTACTCTCCGGCTTCTTTCCGGTTCCCGGTCGCAGCTTCCCCGCTCCGTTTCCCGTCTTTCGGCTCCTGCTCGTTCCCCGCGGGCACATCCTCCCGCTCTGCTTTCTTCATTTCCTCCGCCACTTTCGCAGCTTCCTTCTCCTTCGCCTGTTCCTCCGCAATCTTCGTGATCGCCTGATTCAGGGAAAACATCTTATTATCCAGCATATCCGCCATATCCGCGCAGGCTTTCAGTTCCTGCTCCAGATAATCCGGCGCATTTCCTTCAAATTTATAATAAATCTTGTGTTCCAGACTTGCCCAGAAATCCATCGCTATCGTCCGTATCTGGATCTCCACCTTCGTATCCACCGGACCATCGCTTAGATAAATCGGGATCGTTACAACCATATGGTAACTCTTGTAGCCATTCGGCTTCGGATTCTTGATATAATCCTTCACCACCAGCACCGTCACATCCGACTGACGCGCGATCATCTCCGCGATCCGGTAAATATCCGGGCTGAACGAGCAGATAATACGGATGCCCGCAATATCGCTCAGATGCTCAATCATGTTCGGGATCGTCACCTCATATCCACCGCGTTTAAGCTTCTTGACGATACTCTCCGGTGTTTTCAGGCGCGATTTGATGTGCTCGATCGGATTGTAATTATATAAATGAATAAACTCGTTATTTAGAATTTCAATTTTCGTGTTAATCGCTTTCAGGGCAGAATTGTACAGAAACATGACTGTCGTCCACTGGTCAAGCTGATTATACGTCTCAGGGATATTCAATTTTCCCTCTCCTTTACTGCTATTTAGTCAAATTTAAAGCCCTTTAACAGCTCGGCAAATCCGGTTGTCGCCTCGCCTGACTCATGATAATTAAATACTTCCTCTTCCGGCGCTTCGTCCGGCTCTACCTCTTTCATGCTGAGGCTTAGTTTGCCATTTGCGGTAGACAGGATTTTCACCGTCACTTTCTGTCCCACCTTTACGACTGCACCCGGTTTCTCCACGCGTTTTTTGCTCATCTGGGAAACATGTACCAGTCCGCTTAAGCCATTTTCCAGCAGGACAAACGCGCCGTATGGCTTGATTGTCTCGACCGTTCCTTCCATGATCGCGCCAGTCTCACAGCGCGCAATCCGGCTCTTCTTCTCCGCATCCTGTTTTTCTCTCGCCAACTCTCTGCCGGACAGGACGAGACGTTTCTTCTCCTCATCCGCCTCAATCACCAGCACCGGAATCTTCTTTCCATTCCAGCTGTCCAGATCCTCGACATACGCTGCATCCAGTCTCGACGCCGGTATAAAGCCGCGCACGCCTTCCACCATTGCAACCGCACCGCCGTTTACGACCTCGGAAATAGTAACCTCAAGCGGTGTGCGCTCATCGAGCAGCTGACGGAAATGTTCCCACGTCATCCTGTCATTCGCCTCCTTGCGGGATAAAACGACATTGCCCTCGCCGTCGTCGGTCTGAATTACCGTTGCCGTGAGCAGGTCGCCCGGCTGAATCTCTTCCTTCATATTAAAATCCGGATCATTGCTCAGATTCTCACGGTCAATCACGCCCTGAGCAAAATATTTCAAATCCACCAGCACCTGGTCGTCTGTCACTGCAACAACCGTGCCGGTCACAATATCGCCCTCATGCAGGCGTTTGAAAGACGCCTCCAGCTCCTCGGCATAGTCCTCCATTGTCTCTACCAACTCTTTATTCTCATCCATCCTGGTATTTCTCCTTTCCGTTCCTTCTACACTCTTTTGGGTGGCAAAACTCTATTGACTATTTAACCATATTCCACCCGATATTTCCAGAGTGAATTTGTGAAAATTATCTTAAAATCGATTTGCTACCGCCGATTCACACCCTCTGGCAGACAAACACCCTTTACCATTATTATTTTATGTATGGGGTGGAAACAGTTATTCCTTGAAATGAAAAAGAATGTGCCTTGGCACATCCTTGCGGAACGGTTTTTATTTCATAGGACGCAATTTCCTATGAAAAAAAACCGCTGATCCGGACTTCCTGTCACCAGGTTGTCCGAATCAGCAGTTCTTTTATGTAACTGCGTTATGCAATTATATTACATATACATTCACTCCATATGGTATGGGGAACTACTGACTACCAGCAGATACCCTGAGCCATCATTGCATCAGCAACTTTCTGGAAACCAACGATGTTAGCACCAGCTACCAGGTTGTAGCCTAAGCCGTATTTCTCAGCTGCTGCTGCGGAACCATCATGGATACCAGTCATGATCTGATGAAGTTTTGTATCAACTTCCTCTGCTGTCCAGCTGTATCTCTCGCTGTTCTGGCTCATCTCAAGACCAGATACAAGAACACCACCTGCGTTTACAGCCTTGGACGGAGCTACTACCATGTTCTTCTGATCCATTAAGAATCTCAGAGCTTCGTTGGTAGTTGGCATGTTAGCTACCTCGATGTAGTACTTGATGCCGTTAGCAGCGATCTTCTTAGCCTCTTCCATACGAACATCGTTCTGAGTAGCAGCCGGCATAATGATGTCAGCCTTAACGCCGAACGGTTTCTCACCTGGGAAGAACTGTACGCCGAACTTGTCTGCGTAATCCTGAACTTTGTTACGTCCAGATGCTCTCATCTCCAGCATGTAGTTGATCTTCTCTTCAGTTACGACACCATCTGGATCGTAGATGTATCCATCCGGACCAGACAGGGTAACAGCCTTAGCACCCAGCTCAGCCAGTTTCTTGCAGATACCCCAAGCAACGTTACCGAAACCAGATACAACAACGGACTTGCCTTCGATTGTATCGTTCTCATGTTTCATAACAGCTTCTACATAGTAAACAGCGCCGTAACCAGTTGCTTCCGGACGAACCAGAGAACCACCGAAGGACAGTCCCTTACCTGTGATAGTACCGTTCTCGAATGCACCGCGAAGTTTTCTGTACTGGCCATACAGATAACCAATCTCACGTCCGCCTACACCAAGGTCACCAGCCGGGATATCTACGTCCGGTCCGATGTGACGATATAACTCAGTCATGAAGGACTGGCAGAATCTCATGATCTCGTTGTCGCTTCTGCCGTTCGGATCGAAGTCAGAACCACCTTTAGCGCCGCCCATCGGCAGAGTTGTTAAGCTGTTTTTGAATGTCTGCTCGAAGCCTAAGAACTTCATGATAGACAGGTTTACAGAAGGAGCGAAACGTAAGCCTCCTTTGTACGGTCCAATAGCGCCGTTGAACTGTACACGATAGCCACGGTTTACATGAACAGCACCGTTGTCATCAACCCACGGAACACGGAACTCGATAGTTCTCTCCGGCTCAACCATTCTCTCAAGAAGAGCAACCTTCTCGTACTCCGGATGTGCATCTACAACCGGACCCAGAGTGGATAATACTTCCTCTGCTGTCTGAAGGAATTCGGCCTCATGTGCGTTTTTCTCTTTGAGTTCTGCAAGAACTCTGTCAACATACTTGCTCATTGGATAATACCTCCTGATATGTATATAAGTTTGAATCGTTCACTGAACTATGGTTACCACAAATACTTGACGATGGTTTCATCAATCTTGTACATAATTCCCTCTGGTTCCAAATTGTTTTTGTGAACTTTTCTGTTTCTATAATGTATTATATATCATTTCTTCGTCAGAATCAAATAAAAATAGTGTTATAGATGTTATTATTATTTGCTTATGGAGTTATATTGTTCCTGATTATAACTCGGGGATGGACAACGAATGTGCCAAAGCACATTCGGGCGTCTCGCGCGGTCGCTTGCGACAACCTGCATCTTCGCGCGAGTACGTATCATTGGCACATTAGTTTCTTTTTGTGTGATAGAAAATTCCAAGGAATTTCCTATTACGCAAAAAAAGAGGCCTGCCAAAAAGCAGACCTCTTGAAATTCGCATCTATTAGCCCAGGAAGCTGATGAATCCTGTCAGGATAGTTGCGTTTACAAAGTCGATGAATAAGGAACCTACCAGCGGAACTACCATGTATGCAGTCGGAGCCGGACCATATACGCCGGTGATTGCCTGCATGTTTGCCATAGCGTTCGGGGTAGCACCCATACCGAATCCACAGAAACCACTGGTCATAACAGCAGCATCGTAGGATTTGCCAAGTACGTTGAATACAACGAAGTTTGCATAGAAGAACATAAGTACTGTCTGTGCAAGAAGCATAACTACCATCGGTACAGCCAGCTCAGCTAACTGCCACAGCTTCATATCGATCATAGCCAGACCCAGGAATACGGAAAGGGAAGCACCGCCCAGTGTGCTGATCTCTTCCATCGGGATCTCTTTGTTCTGAACATCCATGATGTTACGGATGATAGCACCAACTAACATTGCGCCGATGTAGAACGGGAATGTCATAAACTTGCCAAGGAACATGGATACGATAGTACCAGCACCGATAGCAACGATTAAGTACAGAAGACCATCAAGGATTCTAGCGGAATCGATTGCACCAGTCTCATCTGTCTCTACAGTCTCAGTCTTAGCAGCTGCCTCAGTAACTGCGGACAGTTTGTACTTACGGATCTTAGCAGTTGCGATAGGACCACCGATTACGCAGCCTGCAACCAGACCATAAGTAGCGGAAGCGATAGCTACAACGCTCGCATTTGCTACGCCTAATTCCTCAAGTAACGGTCCAAAGGAACCAGCAGTACCGTGACCACCTACCATCGGGATGGAACCGGTTGCCAGACCCAGACGAGGATCCAGACCAAATACGCTTGCCAGACCAGCACCCAGGATGTTCTGAAGAATTACCATAACAGCTGACAGAGCCAGGAATACAACTGTCTGAACGCCGCCTTTCTTCAGCATACGGAAGGATGCTGTGAAACCTACGCTACAGAAGAAAGCTACCATGAATACGTTTTTAAGTGTCATGTCGCAGGAAATTTCCAGAATGCCCATGCCTCTTACGATGGTATGAACGATTGCATAAAGGAAACCACCAACTACAGGTGCCGGAATACAATACCGACGAAGAATAGAAATTTTAGCTACCAGAACACGTCCCAGTAACAGTACAAGTGCCGCAACTGCGGTTGCCTGATACATATCAAGCTCGATTGTCTTCATACAACTACCTCCAACCTATTTTTTTTTCTTGCTCGCAGGTGTATAATACTGTAGCCCCGACAAAAAACTACAAGATCCATCATAAAAACATAAAATTTTTATAACATTTTTTTAACTTATGATAAACAGATTGGAAAGTTTTGTAAATCTACCCGTTATACCTCACGATCTACCGCCAGCATCAGGCTGTCGATGAACTTTTTGATGCTGACTTTGCCACCGTAACGGCGTTTACCGCGGATGTGATCCATCTCTGCCCGGATTTCCTCGAATGGGAACAGGGTGCTGGAGTATGCAGTAAAGGTTTCATTCATGAAATCCTCAATACCCAAATGTGCCAGGTTCGACATGCCGACCGCGATCGCACGGCGGACACGCTGCTCCATGTTCTTCGGCGCATCGCTCAAAAGCTCGCAGAGCTGACCGATGCTGACCTGGGAGATCGGGCGTCCGTTGTTGTGCAGATACTCGCAGATCCGAAGGATATCGTCGCCGCCCTTCTCGCCGGACATACCGAGACGGTTTAAAATGTAAAGCACCTTTCTGCCGTAACCGTCATCTTTTTTCTTCTCCTTCGGCATATCCGCGATCTCTGCCATGAACATTTTCTTAATATTCGTCAGAGTTTTCTCATTCTTGATCTGCTCATCCACATTACGGATGACCGATTTTACCTCAATGATATTGATTGGCTTGCTGATGAAGAACTCAATGCCCGCATCGTATGCCTTGCCGATCAATTCTTTTGCCGCCACCTGGGAAATCATGATGCATTTTGCCTTGCAGCCTCTTTCCCGCAGTTCGCGCATGACCTGAACACCGTCCTTTTCCGGCATCAGGAAATCAATCAGAACCATATCCGGATTCTTTGCCAGGATATCATCCACATCCGCCGGCTGTCCCTCTGAAGTTCCGCAGATAATTCCCAGATCATTATCTTCAATAATATCCTGCAGGACGCTGATCACTGACATATCATCTTCAACAATATAAATCTCCATTTACTCTATTTCCTCCAATTTCGCTATTGGTATCTCAATATGGAATTTCGTTCCTCTTCCCTCTTCCGAATCCACTGAAATACTACCTTCAAACTGCTCCTCTACCGCGTTTTTCACACCGCAGAGCCCGACGCCTCTATATATATTGCCGGTTTTTTCATCAAACTTCGTTGAATATCCCATATTGAAAATCCGTGGGAGATGTTTTTCTGAAATTCCCGGTCCGTCGTCCGCTACTTCAAACACATAATTGCCATCTTTTTTGTACTCCCGAATCCAGATCATCCCGCTTTTTTTCGTCGATTCGATCGCTTCCACCGCATTTCCTACCAAATTTTTGAGAATCGTCATAAGCTGGTAGTGTTCCTGCGTCATAAAATTGTCCCGGCAGTCAAACATCAGACGGATATCCAGCTTTTTCTCCGCCATGGTCCGGTAGGTGGATGATTCCAGAATCCGAAGAAGATCCTGCAGGCTCATCGTTTCCTCGTTCGACTCTTCCTCGATCGCCTCCTCAATGCCCTGAATGATGCGGATGTAATCTTTCTTGATCTCATGGACATCCCGCGCTATCTCAAGTCCCATCTGCTGCATTTCCCGTGGAAGATCCTTTTCCAGAATCTGCTCATAGAGCTTGTATGCATTGCTCATGACGCGCTCGATCTCCTCGGTGTTCTTATGCATCAGGTAAATCTCAGTCTTGAGTCCCGTCGTCATAAGAAATAACCGTTGATAACGGCTCTCATGATCCGCTTTCGTAAGAAGTAGCCGGTACTGCTGTTCTCCGATCAGTGCCAGTGCCACAAAAAGCGTGCGGACTGCAGCGATCATAAAAAGCTTTTGAATCATATCCGGTCCCGGCATCGCATTGTTTTTCAGAAGCGCTGCCAGAAAATTTTCGAATATATTCGAGCATAAGTCACAGAAAAATGCCGCCGCAATCACATTTTCCAGATTCGCGATATGTTTATTCCGGATCTGCAGCTTGAACATCATGCCGTACACGATATAAAAGAACGCTCCGGGCATCGCAAGCTGTACCAGCATCTCGGATGGCATTCCCTGCAGATAATATATCACAATTCGGAATAAAAAAACAATGATCGACGTCACCGTACAGATCGTCATCGTGTGAATCTGACTTCCGACTGTCATAATCAGCACCGGAAGCAGGATAACCGACGCTGACACACGGAAATTGTTGACAAATACGTTCCAATAAAGCTGCGAAGTTATCGCTATGATAAAGCCTATCGCTAATGTTCGTCTCCAGGATTTCATTTCTGCCTTTCTCCCTCTTTAAATAGTACAATTTCACATAGCTTTTAGCCTGAGTAAAACAGTTTTTGCATATTTATATAGTATACTTAGTTTCATGAAATCTGTAAAGAATTTTATAGCAGATGTGAAACTCTCGTTACTGTTCACACACGTGTTCCCAGCAACGGGATTTTGCCGATGCTACGCATTCCAAATCGGCAAAATCTGCTGCCGGAACTGTATCGTACGGAATTTTCAGTTCAAAAAATTCCTACCTGTGAACAGTTACAAACTCTCCCAGTGACGCTGCCCTGCTTATTACCTATATAATAGCGTCTCCCGGATTCTCTCCGCAAACGCATTCATCCGTTCCTCAATCCCCGGCAGCTGCATCGCTGCCCCGGCATTGTTTGCCGTCTCCATCATCGCAAACTGCCCCGGCAGATAGAAAGTTTTGTTCATATTTAACGCCGCGATAAGCTGTTCCGCCACGATATCGCTTCCGGAATAGCCCGACACAACCACCGCAAACAGCGCTTTGTCATAAAACCGCGTTGTCCGGAACAGCGAAGTCAGGCGGTTGATGAACGCAGTCAGGTTTGCCGACAGCGCATCGTTGTAGTTTGGACAGAGCATCACGATCGCATCCGCCTCGCGGACTGCCGGATAGACGTCCTCGACCATCACTCCACCGTAGAAGCAGCTTCCCTGCTCGCCAAAATGCAGGCACATCTTGTACGGGCATCCGGCGCAGTCGGAAAGCGTACCGTTTCGAAGCCCTATCTCCCGGATCTCCATCTCCGGGAGCTGTTCTTTCACCCGGTTCCAGATCGCGTAGGTGTTGGAGGTCTTGTGGCTTGACGCGTGCAGCACCAATACTTTCGGACATTTTTTCCTGACGCAATCCGTTCCCAGTACTTCTTTGACCAGCCCCGCCGCGCTCTCGCGGTATGCCCCCATCAGATCGGTTCCAAGATTATTGGAAACGATCGTGTAATTGGAAAGTGTCCGCGTGCCCTCGACGAGCGGGCGTCCCACGAACGCGCAGCCCGCACAGTTAGCGGCAAATACCAGATCCTTCGCCGCCGATTTGGAATAGAGGTCATTTTCACTGTCCACCAAAAGTCCGCCGACAAAACCGTTCAGAAAATCCGGATGTTCCCGCAGGAAACGAATCAGGCGGTAAAGCTCCAGGTTGATGCCAGATGTGCCAAGCGGCACGGCAAACAGGATACGTCCCTGGACTCGATTTTTTCGATTCTGTGTCTTCTCCAGGTGCCTCCATCGGTTTACATAATCTTCAAAAGCACTGATTTCCGTCGCTGTCTCGTAGGCGTAGCCGTCCAGCGCATAGGATAACACCTCCGAAAGGCGCGCATCCGCGCCTTTTTCCTCCTCGCGCAGATGGACGAGGAGGAGAGGCATTTCTTCTATATAAATATCTCCTTCTGAATTTGAATGAATCATTTATTTTCGCTTCCTTCCTGCGATAAGACTCATCGATCACACAATCTTTTTCAGATTTTCCTCCGCCGTCACAATCCGCTCATACAGCGCATCCGGCAGTGGCAGGATTTCTGTTTCCAGACCGTATTCAGTATAACGGTTTTTCACGCCCATGAAGATGCCGCCCATGAATACGGAACCGCAGTGCCATTCGCCGCGCATCATCAGAATCAGGGAGATCGCGCCGGAGGAATATGCCGGTGCGATAAACGGCTTGAAACCGATCGCACGCATATGCAGGTTTGCCGTTACCGTCAGCTGGGTCAGTTCTTTTGAAAGCTCGTCGTTGTAATTCTCAATGGAATCTGCGATGACGAGATCCTGTCCATGCGGTCCGAAGGAACGCCCCTCAGTCAAAAACTGTGAAAACCGCCCGTCGCGCTTCGCGTAATAAGCCGCGCGCGCATTCATAACGCCAAGTCCGAAGCCCTGTACCTGTTCCGGGCGGAGTCCCTTTAAATCAAGGATGCCATTTTCGTCCTTGTTGCTCTCCAGCCATGCCGTCTTTGCCAGCGGGTCAACCGGATCGGAGACAACGGCAAATAAGCCCTTGAAATGCTCGGCTCTAGCCTGTCTTGCATACTGCGCAACGATCTTGGAGTTATTTTCAAACTGGTACATCCGCACATCCTTGACGCCAGAACCAACCGGCGGGATTCCCTTAGAAGCGACAAATACAAATACATCGCACTTGAAGAGGTCTTCCGGTTTTACCACATCGACCTCCGGCAGCGCGTCATACGCCCACGGGTAGGCAATCTGGTTTTCCTCAAATTCCCAGCGTGCGGTCACTTTATCGGAAATATCACAGATGCCGATCGAACTGATGCAATCGCCGCCCAGAAGATGAAGCCCGGTCAACAGCGTACTTCCGACGTCGCCGATCGCCAGAACATGGACTCTTTTCTTCGTTTTCTGCGGTTTTTCTGCCAGAATTGTCTCAAAATCCGGATGCAGGCGGTTGACTGCACGCATCACGTCCTGAGTGATCGCGGCTTCGACTGCCTCGTCAAGCTCACAATTTTTCTTTGCCGCCTGCGCTTCCAGCTTCCGGCTGCTCAGCCAGGAAACATTCTCTGCCTCCTGGAACAGCAGCAGCGGCGAGTTTACCTTAAAAGAATCTCTTCCGGTTCCCAGCTCGCGCTCGAATAAGAATGTGAGCGGCGTGCCCGGGTGCGGCATTTCTGCCTTTTCGTATGATAAATTTCCATTGAAGGAACAGCAGATTTTATCTCCAATTTTATAATAGTACATATTGTATACCCCCTGCTCTTTTTTTGATATCTTATGTGATATGGTTGGGGTCAAAAGACATTTTGACCCCTCTGATACCAGATTGCTCCGCACTATATGCTCCCGCAATCTTCAAAAACATTCGTAATTCGCTCATTTTTCTTTGAAAAATGGCTACTTACTCATGTTTTTGGCGGGTCCCAAGGTCAAAAATTCTCCTGCAAGCAAGCTTGCGTCGAACTTCTGACCTTTTGACCCTGGTATCATGATATTATTTTGCGTTATTTGACATAATTTCTCACTTCCGCGTCCGATACAGCATCTCCAAATCATTTTCCAGATACACCGACGCTGCCAGATTCGGATCGTAGCTGACACACTCGCCTTTATCCGGGCAGAGCGGCAGGATGACCGCTTCAGACAAGCGGCTTAACGTCAGGTTTCTCGCAAACAGCGCCCGGTACTCGGATTCGAGCACCAGAAGGATGTTGCGCGCGTTGCGGATGCAGCACGCGGAGAACTCAAACGCGGCTTCCGGCGTACTTCCCTGTACCGGCGGTGCGGCATACGGCAGGATCATATTGATCGACGGCGTCAGTCCCGCCACCTTCACGGTATCGCGGCGCACCGTATCGCCTCCGATGAACGGGTACAATGTGGACTCAACAAACCAGTTCCGCAGATTCGGAATGTAATAAATACTGTCTACCGGCACGCCCTTCGTCGCCATCGTGTCGCGCCCGTAGCCTGAAATCATACCTAACACCAATTTTTTGATTTCCACGCCCTCTTCGCGCAGCATCGGTTCCAATGCCTCGAAACGTCCGCCGTGATGCAGCAGATCATCGACCAGAATCACCGGGCGGTCAAAGGACTTGATAGCCTTGATCTGGCTTCGCAGCGGCGAATAGTACGGAAACGCTTCGATCGACTTCTCTTTCAGCTCCGGATCGTACACTTTATCTGTATGCAGCGTCTTCGTCACCGTATTCGGAATAACTTTTCCACGCAGGATCTTGCCGAACGGCACGCACATCGCCCCGCCGAGGCGTCTCGGCGTCACTGGGTCACGCGGCACACCATTTAACGCCGTGATCCGTTCCACCAGACGGTGGTAAATCACGCTCGCAGACATCGAAAGAACCAGCTGTCCCGGATAGAAGCGCGTCATCGCCATCTGCAATTCCCGATGCGCCTTGTAGATCGCATCCAGAACGCGCGGATTGCTGGAAAATGGTTCTTTTAACGTCGTTTCCAGATTCTGCACTAATACAAGCGGCGCATGCATATCGACCAGATAGAGTGGCGCGTCTTCCGGGGATTCCGGCGCCTTCACAAAGCCCTGGCGGACCACCGCCGACAGCACGCGCTCCGGGCAGTAGCCGTCTGCCGGGAAGAAAAGTGCATAGCCGCATTTATATTCAAAGGACCGTGCGATCGCCTCGGTTAAAAGCAGCTGTTCCGCGTCGTTGATCATCGGGTCGCGCTCGACATAGATACCCGAAATCAGAAGAATCTCACCGTAGGTATGGCGGCGCACCTGATCTGCCAGACTGACCTGTCCCAGAACGGCAAACAGCTCATCCGGCGCCAGATAACGAAGCCGTGCCACTCCGACGAGCCGGTTTTCCTGCACGGTATTCCTAAGAAGCAGCAGCCGGTCGCCCGACTCCTTCATCGAATTCAACAGGTTCTCGCGATCTTCTTCGTCCTGCAGAACAAAATTCGAAATTTCCGCCAGAAGCATTTCATCCGGCGTCTCCACCTCCTCATAGGAGATCGCACGCGCGCGGATATATGGTTTATATTCCGGCTCGCGCAGATATAGACCATTGTAATAGATGTATTCCTGCACAGACGGGTCGATCAGGTTCGAAATATCGCGGTTCAGATCGACATTTTCACGGATTCTCGTCGAACTGATGTCCTCCAGATGCTCCGGAAGCTCCAGCTCCACAACCTTGCCGCTGATCTGATCCATCATCTGACGGTTGTATTTATTGTCCGCCTTGACATCACCCACGCGTCGGAACGCGATATGGTTCATCGAATGAATCGAATTTTTAACCGGTTTCTTCTTATAAGAAGAGGCATTGGCAATGACATCGCTGCCGACCACGATATACAGCTCTTTTCCGGAAAACACCTCTCTCAGGCGTTTCAGATCCGCCGGATTGGCAATATTGACCGGAATCTCATCCGGGAACAGGTTCACATGGAACTCATCCGCCACCGACATACTCACGATCTGACGGCGGATCAGATGCGGCTGCGCCTTTTTCGACCAGGAAAATTCATCGACCGCCAGAAACACCTCATAGCCGCGGTCGCGGATCTCGCGGACAATCTCCTTGTGTGACAGCGTAAACGGGTCAAATGTGCCTGGGAAGAATGCCACCTGGTTCCGCTCCTTGATCTCTAAATTTCCCTCGGTCATATGGTACTGCGTGATGAACCGGTAAATATTGGAAAGGGATGCCGCACGATAAAATGCCGTCAGCTCATTTCCCTTATTTTCATTGAATAAGAACAGCATCTTGCGGAAGGACAGGGCGAACAGCTCTTTTTTCTCCCGGCACTCCATCCAGGATGAGCCGAAGACGGTCTGCCCCAGCACCAGCATCGCCTCCTGGCGCACCGACTCGCGGTAATTCGCCAGACCGCTGAGCAGGATGCCAAGCAGGCGTCCGCGCCGTTCCTCGCATATCTCTTTTTCCTCCGCAAAGCGCTCTGGGTAGCACGAATACCGTTCCAGCAGCACGCCGACCGTATCAAGCGCAACCGAGACTATCTGGTCGTTTGCATTTGCCATCATGCCATGCAGGTAGGAAACGATCTCCTCCAGCTGTTCCGGCGGCAGCCACAGCGCCGCCTGCCCCAGATACTGCGGAATATATTTGGAAAATTCGTACTCACCGACTTCCAGCCCCTTCATCAGCTCAACCACGATCTCATTTCTCTGATCCGGTGTCAGAAGCCCGATGATGCGAAGCAGGGCGGTTCCGGCATCATGGCGCACGATCACGTGCTCGCTGACTTTTACAAGGTTTGAGAGATGCGCTGCGATATGCAGCATATGTTCCTGTTTGCCATGTGCGATCTGATCGACGAGCAGCTTGATATTGGCCGACTTGATGACCCACGGCGTCGCTGTTTTGAGGTTATCCAGGAAAATATCGGAGACAACGTCGCGGTCATACAAAAGTTCCTGTTCTCTCGCCGTGTCCTCTCCGAGGTTACTTAACACGCGGTATTTGAGGAAGGTCATCGTGATATTGTCCTCAACCTGCGCCGCCCTCACGCACACGCCGATCTCGGCACAGCACGGATGATCCGGCTGGTACGCCGTCAGAAGCTTGAAGGCGCGCCATGATGCGATCCGCACATCCGGTTCTCCGCTCTGCGACTCAATCAAGGCAAATTTTGCGATTTTCCCCAGTTCCTCTTCACTCAGCTTATCAAACGGCATGAAATGCACCGTATCCAGCAAAGAAAATGCCTCGCCCGGATCCAGCTCATCCGCCCGGTCATACCAAACCAGAAATGCCTCCAGAAATTCCCGCAGATCGCCCGGCGTCGCATGATCAACCACCGATGCCAGCACATTTTTCAGGTGATAACGGATGCGCCGTTTCTGCTGCAGCATCAGCTTGTGATCCGGCCGGATGATCATTTCCAGATATTGCTTCCAGATCTCCATCACCCGCTCCTCGGCAATATCCGGCATACCCGCCGGGCGCTCCTTGCGGTAACCGGCGTTGAACTGCGCGATCACGTGTCCGAGCAGCCTCGCCGCCTGCGCGCGGATGTCGCCCTCGCGGTGCATCAAAAGCTCATATAAAAAGCCCAGCGTCTGCTCTTTCTGCTTGTCGTTTGTATATGTAAAATATTCACGGAAAATGTTTAAATACGCGCGGACACTCTTCCAATCCTTCTCGCTGCGCGCCGCCTCGAGGAGATTGCCAAACTGGCGTTCCGCCCCCATCTGATGCATGACACGGATATTATGCTCAATACCCATAAAAATGAGGGACTGCACCGTCTGCTCTGCGTTCCGAAGGGAAATATCCGGCAGCACCTCCGGCTTTTTCGGATGTCCATTCAAATCCACATCCACACCGAGAGACCGCATATAATCCTCAAAATCATGCAGTTTGGAATAAACAAAGCGGTAACGGTTTAATTTGACCTCGTCCACGTTGTCGAGTTTCGAGAGGATGACGTTGAACGCCTCATCCAGATTGGAAATGTAGGTAATCTCACGCCCGTCGTCGCCGCGGCTCTGTTTTACACGGAAATCGGCATAGATCAGCACCAGGGATTCAACCGACAGGTTTTCCGGTTCCAGATCCCAGGTCGAATGGTTCGCCGCGATATGACCGATGTATTCCATCGAATGGTTGTTAAACCACTGGTTTGTATAATAGTAATGAAGATACGGAACCCGCTCATTCGGCTTGCAGCCGAATTTGCCGAGATCATGTCCCGCAGCCGCGCCCGAGGTCAGCGTCAGATCGATCGGAACTCCCGCCGCATAAAGCCCGCGTGCCACCGTCATCGCGACGTAATGCACGCCCGCGATGTGTTCCAGCGTCCGAAACGGCGTCACCTCCGCATTGAGGCGCATCATCTCATAGATGTATTCCTGTGCGAAAAACTTCTTGAAACGGCTGTATTCTGCCGCGCACTCAAAGCTTGAAGCTTCCTCATCACCCAAAAATGCAAAGTCCTCCATCGGTTTGTACGGAAGCACCGCCCGCTCGCGGTCAAACACGAACTGAAGCACTGCCAGATAGAACTCCGCACCGGCGGAAAAAGCGGCATTTTCCTTTTTAAACTCCGCATCCGGGTAGAGAATATGGCACACATACTGGTAGGTAAACTTCATCCAGCCCTCTTCCGGCTCATGCCCTAAAAGGCTTAACGGTTCCTCACAGATCTCGTAGACCGCCCGGCAGGAAATCCGCTTTTTGATCGGGAAAATACGGGCAAACTGCTCCTCCCAGTGATCCTTGTTCATGAGCATCATGACATTTTTCCGGCTCAGTCCCGACCGGTCTAAAAAGTCTTTTTCACAAAGGCGCTCGGTCAGTTCCGCAGCCGCCTGACGTACCTCTTTTTTACTCATCCACATCCCTCGCATTCTCTGGATCTCTCAGATGGTTCTTTGCTATGCAAAAACCATCTGAGTTATTGCAAATATTCTTTTCATATCAAATTTTATAATACTTGAATTATACCACCAGGTGGGGAAGTGCGCTATATAAAATAACGGATAATTCATCGCCATACGGCGCAGTAAAACAACAAAAGACGCCTGCAAAAATGCAGATAGCTCATCTATCTTCCATTTCTGCAAACGTCTTTGTTTTTACAAGTCAATCGTTTTATGGCTGCTCTTTCCGAATCTCCGGAATCTCAACTCCCAGCTGTTTCGCCATCGCATCCGCGATCACCTGATGATCGTCCCAGTGTTCCATGCCGGATACCATCACATAGGCAAAAGGACGGCTTCCATCTCTCATGAAAACCGGGATGCAGCCGCCGCACACGAAGAAGTTCTCCTCGCGCACTTTCCAGGATGCTTCCAGTTCTCCGGCTCTCGATGCCGTCAGTGCCCGCAGCGAGCTCATCCCCGTGAGCCGCGATGCTGCCAGCTTATTGGTCATCCACCAGTCTGCTTCCAGCGTCGCGCCCTCCATCTTGTAGGCAAAGACGGTCGTCTCGTCCTCCACGATGCGGACAGCGACCGAACCGTGATATTTTTTCTCCGTGACCTCTGCAATCAAAAGCCCCAGCTCAAGCGCCTGTTTCCGGGTAAATGTATCGTAGCAAAGTACGGATTCCTGCTGTTTCAGAATCTCATTCCATTGTTCTTCGGTGTAGAAATTCTTCATGTGTTCCCCCTCCTGTGTCGGTTTGTTTTCCCCTTGTGAATCAGATTATGATCCCCCGGGGTTCATTATATCATACGTATTCTCACCCGTCCACTCACGAACCCGCGCTATCGCGCTCTACCGCCCTGCTTCGCATGGCTGTTCGTTCGTTAATGGCGCAAGAAAAGAATATGTCTGCTTCGCAGCCGCATTCTTTTCTCCTGCGCTCATTATATTTTTTCATGAATACAGCTGTAAACACATTGGAATTTCATTTTAACTCGGCTTCATAAGGTATTTAGATAGAAGCCGCAATCAGTCAACCTTCGACCTAAATGTTCTTTTTACTGTCTGTCCTTCCCATCCCACACACCATTTTCATCTACATAGTAGCCGTCCGGTGTCAGACGTCCAACATACAGGATGCCTTTTCTTCCGTCTGAGGTCGGGTGGAAATAGTAGCATTTGCCGTCAATCAGGACCCAGCCGGTCTGCATGCCGTGTTCCGGATCTACATAGAACCAGCCGCCGTAGTCTTCGTCGCTCATCCAGCCGGTCTTGATATAGCCATTCTCGTCGAACGCCCACCAGTTGCCGTTTACCTGCTCCCATGCATATGCAATGCCATTTGTACCGCGTTTTTCTGCCTTCGGGTAGCTGCTGTCTGCGAAGCGCAGCCACCAGCCGTGTTCATCCTGCATCCAGTGGCTCTTTCCGTCATTGGCAGTGCTGTTGGCAGTTCCTGTGAGAATACCTATGGTGCTGTTGGTTCTTCCCTTCACCGGATCCTGCCTGGTCGCTCCGCTGCCGGAAGACTTGTCACGTCCGGAGGAAGAGCTCTGGCTGCCTGATTGGTCTGGCTTGTCGGAGTTATCTGGCTTGTCAGAGTCTTCTGGCTTATCGGAGTCTTCTGGCTTATCGGAGTCTTCTGGCTTATCCTCTGCCGGTGGAGCTGCCTTACTGATTTCAAATGTAAGGGATGCCGGAGCCGGTGTGTTGTATCTGGATTCCCACGTATTAAATTCGCCAAAATCAAATTCGGCTTTGATTGTGTGGGTGCCTACCAATGATTCTCCCGGCTTCGTCCACTTAAGTACAGCGGTTCCATCTTCCCCAACCGAAACTATATCTGCATCCGGGCTTTCATTATCATAGAAATGAACATAACCCTGCAGCTTGTCCTGGTAAACTCCCTGCACGCTGGCAATGATATCAAAATCCTCTTCCTCTGTTCCCAGAATTTCTTTCGAAAGCTGAGCCCCGGTCGTCCGGTTCACAGCCGTTAAAATAAGGGCGAGTGTTCCTTTATGAATGTTTATAGTTCCCTTTACAGGTGTAGTTGTACCGAAATAATTTCTTCCGTCTTCCATGGTGATGCTTACATCTGCGGAACCCGTGCCGTTGATGGTCACCTGCCCCTGTTCGTCCACGGTGAGAACATTTTCATCAGAACTTGTATAGTTCAGAACTCCATCTCCCACTACAGTCACACCAGTCAGTGGAAAGCTGTCATCTCCATAGGTTTTTTCTCCGGTCCATGCTTTCTGGTCGATTGAAACCGAACCCTGTATCGGACGGATCGTTCCGGTCTGAGCTGGATATATGATACGGTAATTATGCAGATTCACTCCACTCTCACCCGTCTCAACCTTTGCCTCTGAGGAATCAATGGTTACCGTCTTATCGGTTCCGGCATTGGCATCTGCAAAGCTTCCTTTCAGGTCGCGGATGTTATATCTATGACCCGTGCTCTGACCCGGAGTTTCTATCTCCACCGTCGCCTCTAATGCGATATCGGTCCTTTCGTCATAGTCTTTTTCAATAGGTGTCGAAAGAACTGCGGTCAACTCTTTCGGAGATATCTCCGGAATCACCCTTTGGGTCAAAGTTTCTCCATACTGCCCTTCTGATGTTTCTGTCGGTATAAATTCTACCTGATATGCAGTGGTTCCCTTTACCTCCGGATAAATGGAGGAAGCAGACCCTTCTCCCTGATTCACACTGAAGCTCCATGTTCCTGAAACCGGTGATCCACTATAATTAACGACCCGAAATCCCTCTGCCAGCCGTACTTGAATCTGATCAAGTGTCTGTCCATAGGTTCCCTCCGTTTCAAAGAATACCGTGCCGGAGCCGCCGATCTGTAAGCTATCCGGTGTTGTCACCTTCAAACGATCAGCTGGCTTCGATGCAAACTTGCTGTCTGTTGCTTTCACACGAAGGGTTATATAATAGGTGTTAGCCGGATTCGATGCAAACTTCTTCTCCGACTGCCACTTAGGCTCACCAGCCAGAGATTCGGCAATTCCGTACTCATAACGGGAATCGACCTGTCCTTTTACATTGATAGAGTAGCTGTCTTTCGTTATATCTGTTCCCTGTATCTGCGCCGGTTTTGCCGGTCTTGCCGGAATCTTTATCTCGGTTGCTTCGCCTGCAGCGCCGGAAGTGTCCGCTTTTTTACGAACATACAGGGAAATCTCTTTTTTACCTTCTGGCTGGTTATCCAGAATCTCTGTCAGCGATGCCGCACCATTTACCGGAATTTCCGTCCAGGACGATGCATCGTTTGACTGTGCAAATTCCACTGCGCTCTGTAAATTGTTTTTCAACAATTCCTTTCCATAATCAACAGAAGTCAGTTCACGCTCTAATACATTCTCATCCTTACCTGCCTCAACCTTTCCGGTAAATTCCACACCGCCAAAGGAGGCTTTCACTGCCTCCGAAGCCGGAAGGTACATATAGAGCTTTCCGCTGGAATCTGTCCAGACATCCTTAAAGCCGTAGGAGCTTCTTTCAATACCTGCTTTTTCAACCAGTGTATTATTCTCATAGATACGGGTCAGATCCGCTGTGGTGTAATAAACCGGGGTACCCTTCGCATCTTTGGGCTTATTCTGTTGCCACTTTCCATCTGTAGCCTGTTCCCAGCCATAAATGATCGGTCGCGGTATATATCCATTCGCCCTTATCAAACAGATCGTTCCGCCCGTAATCGTCACATCAGTTTGTGCCTGTGTAGAATTTTCATCCCCCTTTCCAATATGAGCAACGTTCCTATAGCCTTTGTCTCTATTATCTAAGCAGATTGTGCCACCGTCAATCAGCACCTTCGATGAACTGCTCTTACCACTTCCGATGCAGGCTCCCTGTTCAGAATAGGCTGTAATCATTCCGCCATGAATCTCAATATCAGCAGTTATCGCTTGGTTTCCAGGAGCATATCCATAACCGCTTCCAATTCCGGCACCCTGCCACGAGCTTGCATTCACCGTTCCGCCTGCTATCACGATTTTGCCGGTTCTTTTATTGCCAAAAGCACTTCCTGTTCCGATTCCGGCACCATTCGATTTTGTTTCTGCAGTTATCGTTCCTCCGCTAATCCGTATTTCTTTTACACTATTTCTTGCCGAAGCACCGATAGCCGCTCCGTTAGAATCGGAAGTTGCAATTACAGTTCCCCCCTTGATGTGAATGGTTCCTGCATCCTCTCCTCCATTTCCTCCAATTGCTGCACCAGTCCCCTTTACACCTGTATTATTGAGCACCTCGATGGAGCCCTGCTGTTCCGGCTCACTGTCAATCGTAAGCTTTGCATCTTTCGCCACGCTGATACCGGCAGGTGAAACTTTTTCCCCTGATTGATTAATCGAAATCTTGTTTTCCCCTTCCAGATAGGTGGTCACATGGGATTCTCCGTTTATCTGAATCGGTGCGATAGCCTGTGCCGGTGTAATCGTAAGGTTATTGAATACGAGCTTTAGTTCACTGGAAGCTGGGGTATTCACGGAGAGATGATACTTCTCTACAGTATTCTCAGATGAAGTGATCCGATAGCATTTATCATAGGACTGGTCTATTAGCTTTGCTGTAACCACCTGGCCGGAATCATCTGTTTTAGAATATAAAATTGTCAGCTTACCATCTGCCCCGGAAAAAGATATATCTCCAAGGGAAAGATCCAGCTCTCCCTCCAGCGCCTCTGCCTCATTTAATACGGTAATATCCGTTCCGGCAACCTCTGCCTTTACCGTTTCACTGTCCAGAGTAAAGCTTCCGCTGGATCCGCCTAATTCTGCAATACCTGTATTTATCACAAACCGGTAATTTCCGGCCGGAAGATATGCCAGGGCATATGCATGATTGCCTGCTGCTGCATCGATTGTCAGCTTCTCGTCAAAGGCAAACTGGCCTTTGTCCTGCTTTAATTCCACCAGAGTTTCTGAAGCAGCTCCAGCCATCCGTCCGGCTGTCAGGGATACATTTTCTACCGCCTGCACCTTTGATGAATAGAAGTGGAACCGGACAGGATACAGGGGTTCTCCGATGGTAAGGGAAAGATTCGTTTCCTTCTCTGACTTCATCGTGAGGGTTCCTGTTACTGTAAAGCTATTACTTTCTCCTTCCCCTCCTTCTTCCTGTACCTGAACCGATACCGGAACCTCTCCGGACAGGGGCGTATACCAGCTGACTTTGCTGGTCTTTATCTGATAACCGGAAGCTTTTTGAGATAAATAGGTTACTACATCCGGTGCAGCGCTGCCTTCACTTGCTTCTTCCCCGATCCGAGCCGTCAGTGTATAATTCTTATCATTCTTCAAACGGCCATCATGGATGGTCAGATCCATTGTCTTCTGGTAGGCAGTTTTTCCAAGCGCAACGGAGATGGTTTCATCTATTCCTTTATTTAGAACAACCTTTCCCTCCATCGTCTTACCTGTCCCGCCACCGGTAGGCTTCAGTTCTACAACCATCTGCATATTTCCAGAATGGCCTATCCACTGGGTTATATCCGATATCGTTCCCCTGAATCCTAAGACGGTCATTTCTGCCTTTGTCTGATAAACCGGAGTTGCTTTTTCTGTATCATTCTCCTGATACAGGGATATGTCAGCCTGATAGGTTCCACCTAGTAACTGGTTATCATAAGCGGTGATCCGGAATGTTTTTTTCCCGTAGGTACATTCTCCCCGGGGAGCAATCTTGCTTTCAAGCGGCAGCTCCAGCTGCACCTTCTCGGAAATAGTGACACTGCCGCCTTCCATGCTATTTCCATTAACATCCCTTAACACTCCATAACCAATATTTCCGCCCTTTACCTTCACAGATCCACTTAATATCTGGATCTCACCACAGGATAATTTTAAATCACTCACTCCATTCCATCCGCTGCCGATGGCTGCTCCCAGATATCCCCACGCACTATTATAAGAAGATACGGTTATATCGGGAGCTTTGCCATTCGCCCCGCCGATCACGATCGTGTCTACACCTCCACCAGTTCCGCCTCCGATTCCGGCTCCTGTCTGCCTTCCTCCTTCTGCGGTTATCGTTCCACCCAGTATTTTAATGGTTCCGCCGATTCCATAGGAACCGGTTCCGATTCCGGCTCCTCCTTGATAATCCGTCACTCCGGAAACCCAATAAACTCCACCTTCAGCTGCAATGGTTCCACCCTTGATTATAATCGTTCCTGTCCCATATTTCGTACCATCGAAATCTTTTGTTTCGAGAGCTCCATGGAAATAGGAGACCGCATCGGCATTTCCTCCGATACCGGCGGCCCCATAGGCACCTCCCACTGCCCTCAGGCTTCCGGTACTCTGCTCCGTAATAACCAGTGTTGCCCCTTTTTCCACCTCAATTCCGGCTCCATGCTCCAGCCCCAAAAGTGTATTGTCTCCTTCTATGGTCAGATTCAGCCGGGCATTGCCTTTCAGGTAAATACCAGCCAGATCCCATCCACTGGCACCATTGCCACCGGATTTGATCGTTACACCTTTAATGGTCAGATCGACCTTAACATTATCAATTGTGATACCGCCCTTGATGCTTAAATAATCATGCGGTCGGTTGGTAGGACAATAGTTGCCGGTTATGGTTTTTCCATCAAGCTCAGCTACATTATCTTTGTCGATCACCAGATGGTTATTATTCAGATTATACTCCCCGCCTGCCAGAGTCATCAGCTGCATCTCTCCTACGAGAACGCAGATTTCCGGAAGCTCTGCTTCCTCTCCCAGTGAATATTCCTCCGGCAGAACCGGTATGTAGACATAGGCACAGCCGTTGTAGTCCTGATTCGCCTCATGATAGCCCGCCCAGGTCTTCGTCGAGGTCTCGACCGGCTCACCGTTTTCGTCAAATTCCTCGAAATAGTCTTTTTCGGAAATGCCGCCGTGAAACTCCGGAAGGTCACTCTGCTCTTCGTCCAGTTTCCAAGTTATGCCGGAAATCTGCCAGACTGCCGTTTCCGCCTCTGTATCTTTCTCTGTGACCTTATCCACTGCTTCTACCAGATGCACGTTCTGGCTGTCTTCCGCCAGCCTTTCATCCGCCTCTTCCACCTCAACCTCCAGTGTATCCGGCAGAACGATATCGCTTTCTTTCGCGCCAAGAGGCAGCTTCTGCACCGCAACCGCCTCATCTAACTCCGAAAATCCGATGATTGCCGGACCTTTTTCCTCCGGAAGCACCGTCACCTCGATGCTTGGCAAAAAGCCGGTATCCAGTTCATAGCGGCTGCTTTTCAATTCCGCATCAAACACATAGATACCCGGTGTTTTTCCATCGTATGTATCTTTCTCACTGAATGTCTCATCCAGCACCCAGCGGACCTTGATTTCCTTCCAGTTTTTATCGGTTTTCGTCCCGTCCGCATCGGATGGGGATGCTTTCTGCTCAGTGTCATCCTCCCCTATTTCCGATTTTTCTATAACATCTGCCTCAGATGGGGACGCTTTCCGAACTGTACCATCTTTATCTTCTGCACCGTCTTCTTCATCCGATGCTTCTTCTGCCAAAACCCGCACCTTCAGCTTGTCCGGCAGCTCCAGATCCTTATATTTCGTTCCATACGGAACCTCCTGATGCAGGATTTCATCCGAAAGCTCCTTCACTTCCTCGATATACTGCACCGAACTGCCTGCCAGCACCTGCGGGTGCCAGTCACACGTATTCCATATCATCACCGCCGCCAGCGCCGCTGCCAGCGCACGCTTATATTTCTTTTTCATGCTATTTTCCCTCCATCTATTCTGAACGAATTTTTCTATTTCAGTCTGTTTCCCACCTAAACAAAATACTCTTTCTTCCGATCCAGCAGGCTTTCGCTGCACGCCGCCAGAAGTTCTTCTAATTCTTCTTTTTTCGTCGGAAATACCCCAAATGCGGTCACATGGAGCCGCCAGGATTCAAGGGCATTGTCTCGGCCGGAAAGCCAGATTAAGGATGCCGCCGGGTTATTTTCCCGGATTTTTTCTATGATTTCCACTCCCTGTCTGCCCTGCACGGACGCCAGCATAATGAGGTAGGGATTCCTCTTTACAAAGTGCAGATATGCGTCCAGATCGCTGATATACGTGTGAATCATCGGCCATCTGCGGTTTTCAGTCAAAATTTCACACAGCATTTTTTCCAGACCTTCAATGTCGACCGGTTTTTCTCCATATATCACTACCCGTACCATATCCCACCTGCCTTTTTTGATTTGTTACTTTTCACACACAGCTACTTTGATTTTTCTGTAACGATATTTCATTTACATTTCGGGGCATAACTTTTATACTATAAGCATACCAAATGAGCGATTTAATGAAAACCACATCGACGCAAACGGTCAAACCTCGACCTAAATGGTCACGGTTTTGAATAAAGGAGGCGGTTGAGCTTTGATGCATTTTGCGATTGTTGAAGATTTGAAGATAGATCAGAATCATCTGATTCATTTGATACAGGAGAACTTGGAGAAGCATAGGGAAACGGCGCACTTTGACTGCTACGAGAGCGGCGAGGCGTTTCTGGAAGCGTTCCGTCCGGGACTTTTTAATGCGGTTTTTATGGATATTATGCTGGACCGGAACGGGCGCAATGGCATTGACACGGCGCTGGAGCTTCGCAAGAGCGCGCAACGTCTCCCGATCGTTTTCACCACATCGGAACGCGATTATTCGCTGCAGGGTTACCGTGCCCATCCGCTTGATTATCTCTTAAAACCGGTTGAGGAAAAGGCGCTTGCCTGGTGTCTCGATGAGATCCGGACATTTCTTGCCGCGCCTGCCTACATCGAAATTCAGGCGGCGCTCGGACGGGGACAGTCATCCACGCAGCGGATTCTGCTTGATGATTTTCTGTATGCGGAGACGCAGAACCACCGGCTGATCATCCACACCAGTTCCGGTGACACCGCCACACGGATTTCTTTTTCGGAGCTGATGGCACTGCTCCCGAAGGGCAGACGTTTTTACATGAGCGGACGCGGGCTGCTTATCAATTTTTCACAGGTTGCCTCGGTGGACGAGGACGGTTCTGTCCATCTGAAAAACGGCAGCTGCTTTTTCTGTAGCCGCCGGAAGAAAAAAGAGACAAAAGAAGCATTTGCAACCTACTTATTTGACACATTGCGGAAGGGAGGTACTCTATGAACTGGTCTGTGTTTGGCAAGGCATTTCTCTGTGAAACAGTCTATGCCATTCCTTTTTTTATTTTATCGATTCTGCCATTTAAAAAGCAGCTGCGATTTCCGATCAAAATCCTGATTCTGTTCATTTTTATCGGTCAGCTGCTCCAGTCCTCCCTGTATACCTACCTGATCAGCCACGGTAAACCGACCCGCGTCACCGACACGGTATTTGCCCTCGTTTCCCTGGCGATCTATTTTTTATGTGTGAAGGCTAATTTCTGGAAACTTCTGTTTCTGGGAGACTTCATCCTGAATTATTTTGTCACGGTCCGCGGCATCTGTTTCTTTCTGGAAAGCCGTCTATTTTACGATCCCAGCATTACCTATTATTCACTCCGTAATGAAAGCCTGCTGCTCATCTCGATTCTTCTGCTTCTGACGCTCCCGCTCGGACTCAAATTTATGAAAAATGCTACGGAACGCGTTTTTCAGGTAGACAGCTCCGCATTCTGGCAGAAAGTCTGGTTTATTCCATTTTCATGTACCCTGATTATCTGCGCTTATAACTTTGATTTAAACATTGATACCGTCCGCAAGTTCCGTTTTATCCTCACGCGGCTCTGGCTTTTTGCTATGACGATTCTTATCTACTATGTCCTTTTGGAAGCGCTCAATGCAGTCCGACAGCAGGCGCAGCTGGAAGAACGCGCGGCGCAGCAGGACACGCTCCTGGCGATGCAGTACACACAGTATCAGCAGCTTTCCCGCCACATTGAAGAGGTGCGGGAGGCGCGCCACGACCTGCGCCAGCACTTAAATCTCATCGAGCATTACCTGCAGAGTGGGAAAACGGAGGATCTGAAGACCTACATCGAACAATACCGTATGACGCTTCCGCCGGACACCGCGCGGACCTGGTGTGAAAATTATGCGGTCAACACGGTTATCAGCTATTACGGTGAGGAGGCGCGCAAGGCGTCGGTCGATTTTTCGGTCCGTATCCAGCTTCCGCCATCTCTCCCGCTGCGTGAGCCGGAGCTCTGCTCGATCTTCGGCAATCTTCTGGAAAATGCTCTCGATGCCTGTCGGGAATGTACGGACAGCGCGCCGTTTATCCGCATCTGCGCCCAGGAGGATGCCAGTCACATCGTGATCGCCGTTGACAATACCTGCTGCCATCCGCCGATCGAGGAAAACGGGCGGTTCCGCTCGACCAAACATGACGGGTTCGGCACGGGAACCGCCTCCATCCGTTCGATCGCCGAGCGCTACCAGGGCCTGGTGGATTTCCGGTATGAGGACGGGATCTTTTATGCATCAGTGATGTTGAAATTTGATTCTAAAATTTCTCACGGAAATCCTTGAAAAAAGATTGACTTTCATCGTGTCAGGACGCATAATATAAATAATAATCATTATCAATATTATTTAGAAGGATTGGAGTGTCGCCTATGAAAACCTTAAAATACAGCCGTCAGCGCGAATCGATCAAAGCCTGCCTGATGAGCCGGAAGGATCATCCGACCGCCGACGCCCTTTACACCAGCATCCGGGAACAGTTTCCGAATATCAGCCTTGGAACCGTTTACCGCAATTTAAACCTGTTAGTTGAGCTTGGCGAGATCCGGAAGCTGTCCTGCGGCGACGGCACGGATCATTTCGATTATGATACATCCCCACATTACCACTACGTCTGCCGCCAGTGCGGACGGGTCATGGATATTCCGATGGAAGCAACCAAGGAGCTGGAGACAGCCGCCAAAGAATTTGTGCCGGGAACGATCGACGACCATACCGTGTTTTTCTATGGAATATGCGATGAGTGTCTGAAAGGGGAAAAGCACTAATATAGAAGCGGCTCATTTTGTATCGGAACAGCCTGTACCAAATGAGCCGCCTCCCGATTTCTGCCATGTGCTGACCGGGTATGAATACATCACCAGCGAAAAAGTTCTAAGAATATCCAGGTTACCGATAAAAATGAAAAAAATAAGAATTATTTCTATTTTTTCATTGACAAACACAGGAATCTATGATATCTTAATATCAGTAATCATTACTGATTTCATTTAAGCCAAATAAACGATTTCGCTTTAAAAGCTCCTATGAAACAGAATGGTTGCAAACAACTTTACTATCTATTTATTGTTTCTATAAAACACGAAATTAAAAATTTATTTTAGAAAAGGAGAATTGACTATGAAGAAATTTGTCTGTACAGTATGTGGTTACGTATACGAGGGTGAGGCTGCTCCGGAGAAATGTCCAGTATGCGGCGCTCCGGCTTCCAAGTTCAAAGAGCAGTCCGGCGAGATGACCTGGGCGGCTGAGCACGTAGTTGGTGTGGCACAGGGTGTCAGCGAGGATATTCTCGAAGATTTAAGAGCTAACTATGAAGGCGAGTGCAGAGAAGTTGGTATGTACCTGGCGATGGCACGTGTAGCTCACAGAGAGGGCTATCCGGAGATCGGTCTGTACTGGGAGAAGGCAGCTCACGAAGAGGCTGAGCACGCTGCTAAGTTTGCAGAGCTTCTCGGCGAGGTTGTAACTGATTCCACCAAGAAGAACCTGGAGATGCGTGTAGAGGCTGAGCACGGCGCAACCGAAGGCAAATTTGACCTTGCAAAACGTGCGAAAGCTGCTAACCTGGATGCAATCCATGACACCGTTCATGAGATGGCTCGTGACGAGGCTAGACATGGCAAGGCATTTGAGGGTCTGTTAAAGAGATACTTCAACTAATCTGAGTGAATGAATGGACAGCGCATTACGGCGCTGGTGAATAAAAGAGAACGGATAAGGGCGTGTGAAAATGGAAAATTCCTTTTTCACACGCCCTGTTTATTTTATGCAGATTTGTTTTATGTCCCTGTTCAAAAAGACGCCAAAATCTTATCCACCGTCTCCTTCTCCATCTTCCCAATCGGAATCATCTCCGCCGGTACGTCCTCATATGGCAGCAGCGCTTTCTCATACCAGGTAACATCGTGCCATTTTCCGCTCTTATAACCGGTATTTTTGCACACGCCCATCGTCCGGAATCCGCATCCGTTATGCATCGCATCGCTCTTCACATTCGGACTTGTCACCAGACTGTAGACGGTGTGGACGCCCTGTGCCTTTAAAAGCTCTAAAAGCACCAGAAGCATCCGTTTGCCGATGCCCTTCGACGTCACCCGACTGTCCAGATATTCAGAAAGTTCCGCATTCCAACGGTACGCCGCGCGCTCAAGCTGCTTATGCCCATATGCATAGCCAATGATTCTGCCCGTTTCATCCTCGCAGACAATCCACGGATATTCTGCCGTGATCGCCCGGATGCGCCCCTCAAATTCCTCCAGAGACGGCAGCTCCGTCTCAAACGTGATCGGCGTGTCCATATATTGTGCATAAATTTCCAATATCGCAGGTGCATCGGCGATAGCAGCCAGACGCAGGCGGCAGGATGTATGGTCCATAAACTGGTTCCTCCCTATCATTTTCGGTCATTTTTCCTTTACAGGCAACTATATATGAATCTCCCCGTTTCGTCAACTATTCGCAACCGGATTCATGCCTGCCCGTGAACCCCTCAATCCACCAGCTCATTCTGATGCCTCGACAGATGCTCATACGGCAGAATCAGCCGCCCCCGGTACAGCCCGCAGCCGTCATTGACTAGGTCATTGTTGATTGCCGTAAACATATTGACATCGAGCTCAGCCAACTTGAGCGACACCAGGCGCTGGCAGCGCTCGTATGCCTCGTCAAAATAAACGCACGCACCTTCCGGTATCTCATCCCGCCTGGCCCGCTCGCCCTCCTGGCGCTTTTCATAGCTTAAATGATTGGCCACGCCGATCTCCGCGATATCGTCCATGTGCTTCGTGCGAAGCTGTACCTCCACATAGCTTCTGGAACAATTATCGTAAAACGTAATATGCAGAGACTGGTAATCATCCGAACTATTTCCGCAGACATAATCACGGTAGTACGGCCTTACCTCCTCATCCATCAACGGGGAGGTACTCTCCTTCACCCCGTAAGCCGGTTCCGCCGTAAACCCGCGTTCCTCCAGAAATCCCGGAAGTTCATTCGCAATCTGGTAGAGGTACCGGATATCTGCCTCCTGCTGCGATTCCCCCGGTTTCAGGTAACACTTCGGCAGTGAAATCACGATCCGGTACGCGATCAGGTCGCGGAAACAGCTCAATCTCTGCTTCAAATCGAAGATTGACGGAAATGTCTTATGTTCCGTGTAACAATCATAGATATACTCGACGATATATCCATTAAATTTCGCCTCCGAGCGGATCAGCGACTTGATTCTTCCCTTAAAGTTAAATGCCAGAAGCGGATATTCCTTTGCCATATGAATATAAAATTCCCGGATCTTCTGTGACTGGGTCGTCAGGAAATCATTGTGTTCCAAAAGTTCCCGGATCTGAATCAGGAAATTTGCATGTATCAGGTCTATCTCATTGTTTGTCTGTTTTGCCTCCGCTTTCAAATCCCGGCTGTAATTCTTTAAAATCTTAAACATCGTATCGCCGGAATACAGATAATCGTTTAAGGTCACCATGGTCCTCACCTCCCTGCTGCAGCAAAAAGGGGACGGTGCATAGGATAACAATGCCCCAGATGCACCAGCCCCCTCATTTATAAAATAGAGCTATTTATTTTCCGTAAACCTTCTTGATCCGCTCCATTGCCTCTTTTGTATTCGCAGTCGTACCAAATGCAGTCAGACGGAAGAATCCTTCTCCATTCTTACCAAATCCGCTGCCCGGTGTGCCGACCACATTTGCCTTGGCAAGCAGATCGTCGAAAAACTCCCAGGATTTCATGCCGTTCGGGCACTGCATCCAGATGTACGGTGAATTTTCGCCGCCGATGTGCCAGATGCCAAGCTCTTTTAAGGTCTCGGTCATGATCTTCGCATTGGTGCGGTATACGTCCAGGTGCTCGCGGCACTGTGCCATGCCCTCCGGTGAAAGAGCTGCCTCTGCGGCGCGCTGTACCGGGTAGGAAACGCCGTTAAACTTGGTTGTCTGGCGGCGCAGCCACATCTTGCGGATGGAAGAACCACCGCGCTCTAATTCAGACGGAACCACGGTATAGCCACAGCGGGTTCCGGTAAAGCTTGCCAGTTTCGAAAGGGAGCAGAACTCGATCGCGCAGGTCTTGGCGCCCTCAATCTCAAAAATACTTCTCGGAAGCGCCGGATCTGCTACGAAGGACTCATACGCCGCATCAAATAAAAGAATCGCATCCTGCTCGTTCGCATAGTCAACCCACTCTTTTAACTGCTCACGGTTGTACACACCGCCAGTCGGGTTGTTCGGGGAGCAGAGATAAATAATATCCGCTTTCTGTCCCTTCGGAGGCATCGGAAGAAAGCCATTTTCCACATTGGCATCCATAAATACGATCTTTCTGCCTGCCATCACGTTCGTATCCATGTAAACCGGGTATACCGGATCCGGGATCAGGACCGTGTTGTCCGCATCAAAGAGATCGAGGATATTTCCGACATCACTCTTCGCGCCGTCGCTGATGAATATATCCTCCGCCGCCACCTCAACCTGGAAGGACGCATAATACTTCTGAACTGCTACGCGCAGAAAATCATATCCCTGCTCCGGACCATATCCATGGAACGTAGCCGCCTTGCCCTGCTCCATAGCTGCTTTTGCAAATGCCTCCGCCGCTTTCTGGCAAATCGGAAGGGTTACGTCACCGATACCCATTTTGATTACTTTTGCCTCTGGATGGGCTTTGGTGTATTCATCTACTTTTTTAGCAATGGTAGAAAACAGATAGCTTTCTTCCAGATTTTTATAGTTTTCGTTGATCTTCATACTTTATTTTCTCCATATTTTAAGAATTTTTTTCCTTTACCTCCAAAGCCGCTTTCACAAACTCCCGGAAGATCGGATGTGCGCGGTTCGGGCGGCTCTTGAACTCCGGATGGTACTGAACTCCCAGATAGAACGGATGTCCCGGAATCTCCATCGCCTCTACCAGCGTACCGTCCGGAGACTGTCCGGAAAAGATAGCGCCATGCTCCATATAAACTTCCCGGAACTTGTTGTTAAATTCATAACGATGGCGATGTCTCTCTTCAATCAGACCTTTTCCATACGCTTTCATCATCAGCGTATCCGGACTGATGCGGCACGGATATGCACCCAGACGCATCGTTCCGCCCATGTCAGCCAGATCCATCTGCTCTTCCATCAGGGCAATAACCGGATGCTTGCTGTCCGGCGCAAACTCGGTTGAGTTCGCATCCTCATAACCTAACACGCCTCTGGCAAATGCGATCGCCGCGATCTGCATACCAAGGCAGATGCCAAAGTATGGGATATTGTTTCTTCTCGCATAATCAGCTGCCACAATCATGCCCTCGATGCCTCGGATGCCGAAGCCGCCCGGCACGATGATACCGGTTGAATCGCCCAGGATTTCCGGTGCCGTCTCCGGGGTGATCGTCTCACTATCCACCCAGTTGATCTCCACCTGCGCGCCATTTTCCCATCCGGCATGGTGCAGGGATTCTACGATCGACAGATAGGAGTCGTGCAGTTTGACGTACTTGCCGACCAGGGAAATCTTGACCGTCTTGCTGCTGTTCTTGATGCGGTCCAGCATATGTTTCCACTCCGTCAGATCGCACTCCTGCGGCGCTTTCTCGATGCCCAGCTCGCGAAGCACGATCTTGGCAAGTCCTGCTTCCTCCAGCATGATCGGCGCCTCGTAGAGAACCGGAAGGGTCAGGTTCTCGATGACGCAGTCCTCTTTGACGTTGCAGAACAGTGCGATCTTGCGGAAAATGGACGGATCGTCCACCGGACGGTCACAGCGCGCCACGATGATATCCGGCATGATGCCGAAGGACTGCAGCTGTTTGACTGAATGCTGGGTCGGTTTGGATTTATGCTCGCCGGAAGATTCCAGATACGGAATCAGGGTTACATGGATGAAGAGGCAGTTGCTGCGTCCCGCCTCGCAGGACACCTGGCGGATGGCTTCCAGGAACGGCTGTGACTCAATATCGCCGGTTGTTCCGCCGATCTCTGTGATAACGATGTCCGCATCGGTCTTTTCCTGCACAGAATAGATAAATGATTTTATCTCATTTGTGATATGTGGAATTACCTGTACCGTCTCGCCCAGATATTCGCCGCGGCGCTCTTTATTTAACACATTCCAGTAGACCTTACCGGTCGTCAGATTAGAATAACGGTTTAAATCTTCATCAATAAAACGCTCATAATGTCCCAGATCCAGATCCGTCTCCGCACCGTCGTTTGTCACGAATACTTCACCGTGCTGATACGGGCTCATGGTTCCCGGATCGACGTTGATATACGGATCCAGCTTCTGCGCTGCTACCTTAAATCCCCGTGCCTTCAAAAGACGGCCCAGAGACGCTGCTGTAATACCTTTCCCCAATCCCGATACAACACCGCCTGTCACAAAAATAAATTTTGCCATCTGCTTTTCCTCCTCTTCCTTTCTTTGAAATTAATCCACTTTTTCCGTCATATATGATTCTGTCAGATTTTGCCTTCACAAAAGATTTCAGCCTGCACGGATTCCGCAACCCTCAAAACGCAGAATCCATGCAGACCATCGTTCTTTTTAGTCGTTATCATGCTCCTGAAGCACATAACCCGGAATCTGGATTTCTTCCGGTTTTTCCATCTGGCTCAGCTCTTTTCTAGCCGCTGCACCATGTGCAATGTGCGCGATATCTACCAGTTCAACGTTGTCCTCGTTGTACTGGCTTTCCAGTGTCAGCGCCAGGACAGCCGCGGTATCAAGCGATGTCAGGCACGGAATACCAAGCTCGACTGCCTTTCTTCTCAGGCGGACACTGTCGCGTCCCGGCTGGCGTCCCGTCTTGGAAGTGGAAATTACATAGCTGATCTTTCCTTCTTCCAGCAGGGAAATGGTCGTCTTCTCGCCCTCTTTGGCTTCCTTCGGCTTCTTGACTAACGTTGAAGAAATGCCGACGCTGTTTAACCGGCTTGCAGTACCGGAGGTCGCGTAGATGTGGAATCCCATCGCCACGTACTCTTTGACCAGTTCGCGCAGGTCGCTCTTATCGGTATCGCGGACACTGATTAAGACGCCGCCCTCGCGCTTCATCGTATATCCGGCTGCTACCAGACCTTTGAACAGCGCTTCCTCCATCGTCCGGGCGATACCCAGTACCTCGCCGGTCGATTTCATTTCCGGTCCGAGCTGTGTATCTACGTTGGACAGCTTCTCAAAGGAGAAGACCGGAACCTTGACTGCGTAGTACGGAGAGCACGGATACAGGCCTGTCTCGTAGCCCATGTCAGCCAGCTTCTCGCCCATCATGATGCGGGTTGCCAGATCGACCATCGGAACGCCGGTTACCTTGCTGATGTACGGCACGGTACGGGACGAACGCGGGTTGACCTCGATGATATAGATCGTATCCTCATGCAGGACATACTGGATATTGATCAGGCCTTTCGTATTCATGGACAGCGCCAGACGGATGGAATAGTCCACCAGACGGTCTTTCTGGCTCTCGGTCAGCATAAATGCCGGATATACCGCGATGGAGTCGCCGGAATGGACGCCCGCACGCTCGATGTGCTCCATGATACCCGGAATCAGAACCGTTTCGCCGTCGCAGATCGCGTCGACCTCCAGCTCGGTACCCATCAGGTATTTATCAATCAGGATCGCATTCTCAATCTTGTGTGAGAGAATAATCTTCATATACTCATGAATATCGGCGTCGTTGTACGCGATAATCATGTTTTGTCCGCCTAATACATAGCTCGGACGCATCAGAACCGGATAACCCAGATGATTTGCCGCCTGGATTGCCTCATCTTCAGTGTAAACGGTCTGACCCGCTGCCTGTTTCATATTTAATTTTTTCAGCAGGGCTGCGAAACGTCCGCGATCCTCCGCCATATCGATGCTGTCTGCCGGAGTGCCGAGAACCGGAATATTGTTCTTTACAAGGCATTTTGTCAGACGGATCGCTGTCTGTCCGCCAAAGGCCACAACTGCGCCGATCGGCTTCTCGATCCGGATGATATCCAGCACATCCTCCGGTGTCAGCGGCTCAAAATACAGACGGTCTGCTACGTTGAAGTCGGTGGAAACCGTCTCCGGGTTGTTATTTACGATGACAACCTCATAACCGGCTCTCTTTAACGACCATACGCAGTGAACAGAGGCGAAATCGAACTCGATACCCTGACCGATACGGATCGGACCGGAACCAAATACCATAACAACCGGTTTTCCGCTTGCATGCTCTTTAATAAATTCTTCTGCCTCATCTTCCTCGCCAAAGGTGCTGTAGAAGTAAGGGGTGCTTGCCGTAAACTCAGCGCTGCAGGTATCAACCATGCGGTAGCATGCCGGAACATGCTTGATTTCCGAAAGCCCGGTCATCTCCTTGATGACTGCATCCGGGAATCCGTTCTGTTTGGCTTCCATATAAAGCGCATCGCTCAGAGTCTCAGACTGCATCCGGCGTTCCAGGGACAGGATGTGCATCAGTTTATTTAAGAACCACTCGTCGATCTTGGTCAGCTCATGAATCTCGGCAACGGTCACGCCGCGCTTGAAGCTCTCGTAGATTGCAAACAGACGCTCGTCATCCTGCGCCAGAATTTTTTCTCTCAGCTCTTCCACACTCATCGGCGCCAGTTTCTTCATGTTCAGGCTGTTCTGGGAGATCTCTGCGCCACGGACTGCCTTCATGAGCGCCTGCTCAAAGTTGCGGCCGATCGCCATAACCTCGCCGGTTGCCTTCATCTGGGTACCCAGCTTCCGGCGTCCGTAAACGAATTTATCAAATGGCCATTTCGGGAATTTAACCGTTACATAGTCAAGTGCCGGCTCGAAGCATGCCATCGTCTCGCCGGTTACCTCGTTCGGGATCTCGTCCAGATGATAACCGATCGCAATCTTGGTTGCCACGCGGGCAATCGGATATCCGGTTGCTTTCGAAGCAAGGGCGGAAGAACGGGATACACGCGGGTTTACCTCGATAACGGCATATTCAAAGCTCTCCGGATTCAGCGCAAACTGGCAGTTGCAGCCGCCCTCGATACCCATCGCCTGGATAATATTCAGCGCTGCGGAACGAAGCATCTGGTATTCCTTATCCGCCAGCGTCACAGCCGGTGCGATAACAATGGAGTCGCCGGTGTGGACGCCGACCGGGTCAAAGTTTTCCATCGAGCAGACTGTAATCTCGTTGCCGATGGCATCGCGCATTACCTCAAACTCGATCTCCTTCCATCCGGAAATACATTTCTCAACCAGAATCTGATTGATCGGTGACAGGCGGATACCCGCCTCCGCGATGTTATAAAGTTCTTCTTTATTTGCCGCAATACCGCCGCCGGTACCGCCCAGGGTAAAGGCCGGACGCACGATAACCGGGTAAGAAATAACCTCGGCAAAATCAAGCGCATCCTCGATGGTGGTGACAACCTTGGACGGAATGACCGGCTCACCGATAGCTTCCATCGTGTCTTTAAAGCACTGGCGGTCCTCCGCCTTATCGATGGTCTCCGGGGACGCGCCGAGAAGCGTTACATTGTGGCTCTTTAAGAAACCTTCTTTGGCAAGCTCCATGGACAGTGTCAGTCCGGTCTGTCCGCCCAGGGTGGACAGGATGCTGTCAGGCTTCTCTTTTTCAATGATTCTCTTGACAAATTCCAGGGTCAGCGGCTCGATGTATACGTGATCCGCGATGGCGCTGTCCGTCATGATGGTTGCCGGGTTGGAGTTTACTAAAACGACCTCCAGACCTTCCTCTTTTAAAGCCCGGCACGCCTGCGTTCCTGCATAGTCAAACTCTGCCGCCTGACCGATGACGATAGGCCCGGAACCGATTACCATAACTTTTTTCAGGGATTTATTTAACGGCATGACGCGCCCTCCTTTTCCTTATAATCTCTCATCATCTGAATGAAACGCCCAAACAGCTCTTCCGTATCCTTCGGACCTGCACAAGCCTCTGGATGGAACTGGACGGTAAATGCCGGCATATCGTGGTAGGTGATGCCCTCGCAGGTGCCGTCGTTGACATTGATAAATGTCTCCTCCGCGCCCTCCGGCAGCGTATCGCGCAGTACCTCATAGCCGTGGTTCTGGCTGCTGATGTAGACGCGTCCGGTCGTCAGATCCTTGACCGGCTGATTCGCACCTCTGTGACCGAATTTCATCTTTCCAGTCTTCGCGCCCTTGGCAATCGCCAGCAGCTGGTGTCCCAGGCAGATGCCGAACATCGGTTTTCCAGCCTTCGTAATCTTTCGGATCTCCTCGATGATCTCCGGGTTGTCCTCTGGGTTGCCCGGACCGTTGGAAAGCATGATTCCGTCCGGATTCATCTTAAGAATCTCCTCCGCCGTCGTACCTGCCGGAAGGTCAGCCACGCGGCATCCGCGCCTGGTCAGCTCGCGGATGATATTTTCCTTTGCGCCGAAATCCCAGAGCACAATCTGGAACTCTTCTTTCTCATCCGCCGGTTTGATCTCACATTTCTTTGGTGTAACGGTTTCAACCGCCTTTGTAATGTGGAAGTTTTTCACTTCCTCCAGCTTTTTCGCATCATACGGCGGCTTCACCTCGGTCAGCCAGCCGTTCATCGAACCGGATTCACGAATGGTTTTTGCCAGCTTTCTCGTATCGATTCCATAGACGCCCGGGATGTTTCTTTCTTTAAAAAAGGTGTCAAGATCCCCACTGCATCTGAAGTTGGAAGGTTCCTGACACCACTCTTTTACGATATAGGCTGATAAATATACCTCTTCATTCTCGAAGTCCTGCGGAATCACTCCGTAGTTTCCGATTAACGGAAATGTCTGAACGACAATCTGTCCAAAATAGCTGGGATCTGTGATCGTCTCAAGGTATCCTGTCATACCGGTTGTGAATACGACTTCTCCGGTCACTTCACGTAAAGGAGCGCCAAAGCTTTTTCCCTCAAAATAGTCGCCGTTTTCCAACAGAAGATATACCGGTTTCTCCATCTGGTCACCATTCCTTTCTCTCTCGTACCCTACCTGTAAATAGCTTCATGCAGGCAGTTTACTTTTTCATTCTCAATAGCCTCACATTTGAGCAAATCTGTTTTTCCTCAGATGCGTTTTTCACATCATTAGAGACATATTTTATAAATTGTCTGATTCTGCAAAAAAGGCGTCCATGAGCAGAGCCCATGAACGCCTTTGTTCATTTTCTGAAAGATTATAGCATAGGTAGGTTCTATGCGTCAAGAGGTTTTTTATTCATTTTCGGATGGTTTATGCACGATTTATGCATTTTTATGCATTTAACATGCAGAATCTTGTCGGTTCTGGGTAAATAAAGCCCTTGTCTGATCCGCGTTATTTCCTTATAATAGGGATGAATGAAACTGACTTGGAGGTATTTTCATGGATAAAATTACAAGCTTCACCATTGACCATCTGAAACTGCTCCCTGGCGTCTATGTGTCCCGCAAGGATCGCGTGGGCGATCAGGTCATCACCACCTTTGATATCCGCATGACACGCCCCAACTATGAGCCAGTCATGAATACGGCGGAGGTTCACACCATCGAGCACCTGGCTGCCACCTGGCTGCGAAATAACGAGGAGTGGAAAGACCGCGTCCTCTACTTCGGACCGATGGGCTGCCGCACCGGCTTTTACCTGCTTCTCGCAGGCGACCTGACATCCGAGGAGATCGTGCCGCTGATGAAAGGGCTCTTTACTTTCATGCGCGACTACAAAGACGAGGTTCCGGGTGCTTGTGCAAAAGATTGCGGCAACTACCTCGATATGAACCTGCCGATGGCAAACTGGCTGGCTGACCGCTTTCTGCGCGAAGTCTTAGATGGAATTGGTCCGGAGAGACTGGTTTATCCGGAATAAAAGACAAGAATAGCAGGCGGTATGCTTTGAAACACAAAACCCCCAGATGCTGCAGCATCTGAGGGTTTTATTCTATTATTTTCTATTTTCCCTATTTTCTTGCATCGGCAGCCGCTGCATGTCCAGATAATCCTTCTCCATGCGCCATACGCGATACAAGCGGTGCGATCCGCGCGGATGCCTCCGGGGTCATGCTCTGGTGGGTACAGGTCTTTAAGAATGTACCAACCCAGACGCCACCGGTATAACGTGCCGCCCGAAGAGTCGGAAGTGTGTGGTTGGTTCCGGAAGCATAATCACCAAATACCTCCGCCGTATTCTGACCGATAAACAGGGAACCGTAATTAACCAGCTTCGGAATCAGTGCATCCGGATCTTCCACGTTGATCTCCAGATGCTCCGGTGCATACTCATTCGCATACTGAACTGCCTCGTCCAGGCTGTCTACCACACCGATCTCTCCAAACGTATCCCAGGACTGTCTCGCAATCTTTGCCGTATCCAGAATCTTCAGCTCTTCCTCTACCGCCTCAATCACACTCTTTCCAAATGCCTCATCGGTTGTCAGAAGAATGCCTTTCGCATTGACATCATGCTCGGACTGTGCCAGCAGATCTGCCGCTACCACCTTCGCGCTCGCTTTTCCGTCCGCGATTACCAGGACCTCGCTCGGCCCGGCTACAAAGTCGATGCCGACCTGCCCGTAGCACTGACGTTTCGCCTCGGTTACGAAGCGGTTACCTGGCCCTACAATAATATCCACCGGCTTGATGCTCTCAGTTCCATAGGAAAATGCTGCGATCGCCTGTGCACCGCCCAGTGCGTAGATCTCATCCACGCCAGCCAGATCCATCGCTACCAGCGTCTTGGCATTGATATGACCCGTTCCCCGCACTACCGGAGAGCAGGCGGTGATACGTTTTACACCCGCTGCCTTCGCCGGAGTCGCTAACATCAGCGCCGTCGAATACAGCGGATAATTGCCGCCCGGCACATAACAGCAGCAGGACTCCACCGGAATGATGCGGTGTCCTAAAAAGACTCCCGGCTCCGGGCTGAAATTGTCAAGCGGTTTCACGGTCTGTCTCTGCGCGTTCGCAAATGCCTCGATATTGTGATGCGCCGCTTTCAGATCCGCCAGCTCCTGCTCGCCCAGCTCCTTATAAGCCGCATCAATCTCCTCCCGGCTGACCCGCAGCGATTCACGGGTACATCCGTCAAACTTCTCATTGTACTCCCTCAGTGCCGCGTCCCCGCGCCCCCGGACCTCACCAATAATCCCCGCCACGGTCTCCCGCAGATTCCGGTTATCTTCCTCGCTTCGAACCTGTGCTTCTTTTATAATCTTGATCATACGTTCTGCCTCTCTGTATAAGTTTTACCATTTTTTCCAAGTATACCACAAGTCTTTTTATTTTGCGATACAAAATAAACCTATCCAACACATCTGAAACCAGAACGTTACTGTACACGGGTAGGCACTTTTGGAACCGAAAGTGCCGTAAGAAAACGTGCCCAGTAACACCAGAACAGGATCTCACTTTTCTCTTAGACAACCGTCTCAATATTCTTAACCACAAATCCCTCTTTTTCAACCGCTTCCTGCAGCTTCGCATCGTCCACGCCATTCTCATAGAACACGCGGGCAATGCCTCTGTCTACGTCTGCATCTGCACGGATGACGCCGTTCTGGGCGGTCAGGGCTTTTTCAACGGATTTCTTGCAGTTTGCACAGTGCATACCCTCGATCCGCATGATCTTGGACGGGGTCCCCGCTGTAATCGCTTTCTTGGAAAGATCTTCGCCGCGCGCACCAGCATTCCCATCGCTGCAGCAGGAACCGCAGCTTCCACCGGAGCATCCGCAGCATCCGCCGCCTTTTCCCGTGTAATGACGGATCGCCGAACGTAATGCCAGCAAAAGCAAAATCGCTACTACAATTAAAATTCCAATATCAATCGGTCTCATACGTTATCGTCCTCTCTTCTCTGACTTTTCGATGAATGGCTTCGGAGTATCTTTTTTATTTTATCATACACACGGCAGATAAAATATCCTACAAAATAAACTACCAGAAAACCAATCACACCATAAAACATGGATCCGGATGAATCTCCCATCTATGCTTTCTCCTTTTCTTTTTTGAAATCGAATAAAACTGCCTCCAAACAGCAGACTTTCATTCTGCTATCCGAGGCAGCCTTATAAAGGATTGATTTTATCACTTATGATTACAGGCACCTGCCGATGCCCGGTCAGTGGAAACGCAAAACCACCGGCCGGACGGCAGAACCTGTTTTATTTTTTATTTAGAAACTAACTTATGAAGCTGCCTCTACAGAGCTTCTTGTGTAGCTCTTCTGATCCTTGTATGGATCCGGACGGAACAGCATGAAGAGCATGAATACCAAAAGGACTGCTGCCACGATAGTCCATACGTTGAATGCAACTGCGCCAAGTACCAGACCACCTAACTGATATACAATCAGGGATACAGCGTAAGCGAAGAGATTCTGATACAGGATAGCGAACCAGAACCATTTTCTGGACTGGAGCTGCTGTGCCATCGTTGCGATAGCTGCCAGACACGGAGAGTCAAGCAGGTTGAACAGCAGGAATGTAAAGGCTGCGATGGTTGTCGGGAACCATGTCTGGATAGCTGCTGCTACGACATCGGTCTCCTCAGACAGATCCTCGGATACATTCGCCAGAACACCCATGGTGGAAACGATAGCCTCTTTTGCTGTGAAACCAGTGATGGAAGCTGCAACCGGCTGCCACTCGCCGAAACCAAGCGGACGGAACAGGATTGCGATAGCACCACCCAGCATAGCCAGGATAGAATCTGCAGATTCTTCTACCAGACCAAATCCACCGTCTACAAATCCGAAGGAGGACAGGAACCACATAACAACGCAAGCCAGGAACAGGATTGTACCAGCCTTGATGATGAATCCCTTCAGACGCTCCCAAACATGAAGGAGAACGGTCTTAGCGGACGGAATGTGGTACGCCGGAAGCTCCATAACGAACGGAGCTGGTTTGCCGGAGAACGGTTTGGTCTTCTTTAACATGATCGCGGATACAAGAACCGCAACGATACCTACAAAGTACATGATCGGAGCCATCATAGTAGCCAGATCCATGTCGCCGCTCATATAGCCAGCCATAACGCCGCCCATCAGAGCGATAACCGGCAGTTTCGCACCACATGGAACGAACGTAGCGGTCATGATGGTAAGACGTCTGTCGTTGTCCTGCTCGATGGTCTTGGACGCCATGATACCTGGAACGCCGCAGCCAGAGGAAATCAGCAGCGGGATGAAGCTCTTACCGGACAGTCCGAAGTGACGGAATACACGGTCCATAACGAATGCGATACGTACCATGTAGCCACAATCTTCCAGAATGGAAAGGAAGAGGAACAGGATAGCCATCTGCGGAACGAAACCAAGAACGGCGCCAACACCGCCGATGATACCATCCACTACAAGGCTTACAATCAGGTCGGAAGCGCCTGCTGCTGCCAGTGCATCGCCAGCCCAGCCCTGAATTGCGCCAACAAATGTATCATTGGTCCAGTCTGTTACGAATGTACCCACGGTAGTAACGGATACATAGTAAACCGCCCACATAACAAGAACAAAGATCGGAATACCAAGTAAACGGTTGGTTACGATGCTATCGATCTTATCAGAAAGACTCATTTTCTGAGCCGGTTTCTTTACGGTCTCCTCGATAACCTTCTGAATGTATACATATCTCTGGTCAGTGATAACGGACTCAGCGTCATCATCAAACTCTTTCTCCAGTTCCTTGGTGTAACGGGAGAAACGGTTGTCTGCACTAAGACCAAGCTGTTCTGCAACCTTGCTGTCATTCTCGAGAACTTTGATTGCATACCATCTCTTCTCTGCATCCGGAATGCTAGAAGGAAGCTCTGCCTCGATTGAGCTTACTTTATCCTCTACGCTGCTCTCGAAAATAGCACTTACAGTGCCTGCTGCATGGCTCTTTGCAACTTTGATTGCCTCTGCAATGACTTCCTTCAGACCGGTTTTCTTCAGCGCGGAAGTCTCGATGATCGGGCAGCCAAGTTTCTTGGACAGTGCCTTTACATCAATGTTAATGCCGTTCTTCTTCAGAAGATCGCACATATTTAAAGCGATAACAACCGGAATACCTGTCTCGATCAGCTGTGTGGTCAGATACAGGTTACGCTCAATGTTGGTTGCATCGACTAAGTCTACGATAACATCCGGATTCTCTTTTAAGATAAAATCACGGGTTACAACTTCCTCCAGTGTATACGGAGAAAGGGAATAAACTCCCGGAAGGTCCGTTACATTTACCTCTTCTCCCGAAGCATCTTTTAATTTACCGGTTTTCTTCTCAACTGTAACACCCGGCCAGTTACCTACATACTGGTTTGCACCCGTCAGAGCGTTAAACATGGTTGTTTTACCGCAGTTCGGGTTACCCGCCAAAGCAATATGAATTACCATTTTTCATCCTCCTGCTTTTTTAATCAAACTTATTAAACTGTCTGAACATCTACGCACTCAGCATCGGCTTTACGAAGTGAAAGCTCATATCCACGAATCGTAACCTCTACCGGATCGCCCAGCGGAGCTACTTTTCGAATAAAAATCTCGCTTCCCTTCGTGATGCCCATATCCATGATGCGGCGTTTGTATGCGCCTTCGCCATGAATCTTGACAACTTTGACGGTAGATCCAACCTGTGCATCTTTAAGCGTCATTCTCTGTTCCTCCTAACCATTCCAATTTTTCACTCGGGATTCCGTCTGCTTTTGTACCATACAACCTGCTCCGAAATATCCCCATTCCCTTGCCTTAGACCAGAATGTGTCTTGCCTGATCCTTATTTATAGCCACTCTGGACTCCTTTACGTGAATAATCACGTCTCCGTCCAGCTGGGTTATCAATTTTACTTCGGTTCCCTCGTTAAATCCCATGGATTTTAAATGAGAACGAACCTCTGTGTTTCCGCTGATCTTTTTGATCGTATAGGCGGTTCCAACGGTTGCCATCGAAATCGGCATTGCTCCCTGCATACGATTCTCCTTCCTCTGTTTTTCCGCATTCTGCCCGTCATGATGTCTCACTTAGCGGAAACGGCTCTTTTCATCTGCTACTAATCTAATTGATTCGCGTACGCTAATTCTCATTAGTTTCTGCTAACAATTATTAGACATAGCTAATTTTCATTAGATGAGACTAATTTTCATTAGTTATTCCTAACTCATACATAAGGTTAGCACATGCTAACTTTATTGTCAAGTTTTTTTGCCCGGTCTGGAAATAAAAAAAGGGCGTGTTTTACGCCCGAAAATTGTCAAAAATTCCCATAATTAAAAGTCATCCCACGGAGCTTTTTTGTCATAGGACGAAGTTTTCTATGACAAAAAATACAGCACCAGAAGATGCGCCGGATAATAGATATAAAAAAACGAACGGAATCTGCTCCGACCTCTGGAACCGTCATATAACAGGAGGCAGACAGCCGTGAGCGCCAGCACCCAGAGGGGTTCCTGCCACGCGAACGCGCCGATGAGGACGGCGGCAATCATCTTCATAAACACCCCCGCCGTTTTCTCATGAAAAAGAATGTGCCTTGGCACGTTAGTGCCTGAATTTCCTATTACACAAAAATAAAATGCCAGCACCAGTCCCATCCCCCATGCGCCGCCGTCTGCTCCCGCCGCTTCTGTCAGCGTACAGAACACTGCCGTCAGCACCAGCTTCTCCCAGATACCGTTTCCATACCGCTCTAACAGCTCCATCGCAACCAGCGCCAGAAAAAAGGTCAGGCAGACATTCTGGTGCTGTGCATCCATCCACCGTCCGGAAAATGCCAGATCATACGGAATCTCCGACACAGCCGCCGCCAAAAGCAGCCTCCGTCCATAACATCTGCGATCCCGCGTGTGAAAAAAACCTTCTACTAATAAAAAGGCGAACAATGGAAACGCCAGATCCCCAAATGTCCGGAATCCCGGAACCGGTCTGCAGATCACCGCAATGTGGTCTGCCGTCATCGCCAGGAGTGCTAAATATTTAAGGGCGGAGGCGCTGAGATGGAGGCGGGTTAAAACCGCTCTTTCCATCCCCTCTGATTTCTCATTCTGCTTTTCTTTGATTCGATCTTTTATCGCACTCTCCTCCCTTCGTTTCCTGTCCATTCTATCTCTATTCCATCAAATTATACTGAACATTTCACCCGCTGTCCATCCGCACTTTTCCATTCCCTTTTTCTCCATCTCCCCTATTTTCCCATTCTCATTTTCCACTCTTTCTCCCCATCTTTTTTCTTTATTTTCTCTAATAAAAAAATGTAGTTTTTTCTTATAAATAAAGGCTTTTCGGCACTTTTCCGCGTCTTTTTTACACTAATTTTACATTTTATTTGACAAACGAAAAACCGTGTTATATTCTGTAAATGGTGCTGGTGCGAGATCCTGCTGAAAAAGCAAAAATCCCGCACCGCTCTTCATTTTAAATACTAAAAAATACACGGACAAAAGAGGTAGAATCTCATGGCAAGTTTAGATGTTATTTGCATTGGCGCTATCAATTATGACTATATGTTTCACTGCACCGGACTTGATCTGGTGGAGACATCCGCCGGTGGAGGCGACGAGAACTTAAGCAACCCGATTTCCGATGTGGAAAACGATATTCAGGAGCTGGCGATAAAAGGCAAGGAGTACACGACCCAGATCGGCGGTTCCGCTTTCATCACCCTGAAAGTTGCAAAGCATATTCTCCCTAACCTGCAGGTCGCTTATGTCGGCGTGTGCGGTACGCCCAGTCCATTCGATCTGCGCTTCGGCAAGACAAATGACATTGACGCTGAGCTGGCGCACCTGGATAACCGCGACTGGCTGTTTACCACGCGCGAACGCTTCGACGATCCATATTCCAAAGCGATTGCCAAATCGATTGTCCGCCTTTATAATCACACGCGCAACTGCATTAAGATTGCGCCGTGTGCCAACAACACGCTCTTAGACCGCATCCAGGAACAGGAAGCCCGGACGGGAACCACACTGGCGGAGTACCTCGCGCAGGCCCGCTGGATCCATCTGTCATCCCTGTCTGATTTCGACCAATTCGAGGCAATCATGCAATCGGTCATCCAGGCAAAACATTTAAATCCTGCCATGAAAGTCAGCATGGATCCTGGTTTTGAGTATACATCGCTGCGCCGTGAGCGCTTACAGCCACTGATCGCATATGCCGATTATGTTTTCTTAAATAAATCCGAAAAGAAAAACCTCGGCTTCAATGCCCGCAGCGCCCGTCCGCTCTACGCGAACCTCTGTGAGTATTTTTCTGCGATCAACCCGGATCCCACCCGCACCCTCATTGTCAAGCACGATGACCGTCATGAGCTGATCCATTTTAAGGACGGCGTATGTCAGATCCGCACAATCCGCCACAAAAAGCTCTACCAGTACCAGTTAAACAACGATACCGGCGCCGGTGATTCCTTTGCCGGCGGTTTCATCAGCGGTATGCTCGATGATCGGCTCAATTCGGATATCGCTGAGCCGATCCAGCTCGGTGTTCTGGCTGCCAAGGGACGGATGCGTAGTTTTGATTATGAGAACCCGTATCTGAATATACAGAAATTGACCAATGCTTTTTTTGAAGCTCTATAATAATTTTTTTCAAGTGCTGTTAAATAGCGCAGAGTGAATTGCAGCCATCATTTCAGGAGAAAAGTACCCAAAAAACAATAAAAGGGGGCTTTTCTCCTGTTTATTCTTATATAATTATATATATATAATGTCTGTACACATCTAAAAACTTCTTTCATATATTAATATCAATTTGATATTGATTTTGGAGAGCCCATGATCCGCCTCAGCCTATGTATGATCGTCAAAAATGAAGAAGCCGTTTTGACGCGTGTTTTAGCATCTGCCATACAATTTGCGGATGAAATCCTCGTCGCCGACACCGGTTCCACCGATCGAACTGTAGAAATCGCCCGGCAATACACCAAACATATTTATCACTACCCGTGGAACGATGATTTCGCCGCCGCGCGCAATTTCATCTGTGAAAAAGTCTCAACCGAATACTGGATGTGGCTCGACGCCGACGATATCATTCCCGCCGAATCGATCACAGCGATTTTAAAGTTGAAAGAAACTTTAAGCAAATCCCCGCAGCCCGATGTCGTCATGATGAAATACGTCGCCGGATTTCAGCCGGACGGTACATCTGCATTTACCTACAATCGCGAACGGATTTTGCGAACGGACCGGCATTTTCGCTGGAAAGGACGCGTCCACGAAGCCATCGCGCCGCGCGGCAGGATTCTCTATTCTCCTATTCAGATCGAACACCGAAAGCCTGCTTCTGCTCTTACCCATTCTGACCGTAACCTGAAAATCTATGAAACAATGCTTGCGGACGGCGAACGGCTCGATCCACGCCATCAATACTACTACGCCCGCGAACTCATTGACCACAAACAATATGAAAAAGCCCGCCCGGTTCTGGAACATTTTCTGAACGAACCGGCCGGATGGTATGAAAATAAGATAGATGCCTGTCTGCTTCTGGCGCGCTGCCATGAAATGCTCAGAAATACGGCTGCCAGCCAGCTTTCTCTGTTCCAGAGTTTCCTCTACGACCGCCCACGTGCTAAAACTTGCTGTGAGATCGGACGGTTGAAACTTTCCCTCGGTGAAATTTCCCAGGCTGTTTTCTGGTACCAGCTTGCCCTCAAAGACCGACCAGAATATCATCCAAATGCCTTTATCGAAGCCGATTACTATGATTTCATTCCTTTAATCCAGCTCTGCGTCTGCTATGATCGGATGGGAAACTATGATAAGGCACTGTATTATCATAAGGAAACAAAAAAAATCCGCCCGGATTCTCCGGCGGTTTTGACAAATGAAGAATACTTTCAAACCATATCCTCAAACCATAAAGCAAACGGATTACCTATCTTGTGACATTCTCTCCGACCTCTGCGGTGGTCTGAGCGGCAGACTGGGAGTCGTTCCATCCAGCGGCATCCACACTTCCTACATTCATTCTTACCGTCTTCCACACTTATAATATTCCACAGTTCCCAGCCCTCGATTTCCCAGCCCTTTTCTGCTAATGCACATCTCTTTCATCGCACACATATACTACATCAGGATGGATGTCCTAAATCTGGAAAGGAGTTTTTTATGTTTCGTCATTCATGTAATTTTCCCTACTATTTTGATGATAGTGACTATGAAAATAACGGCTATGGGCGCTGCGGACGCGATCGCGGCTGTCCCGGTTCTTTTGAACCCTACAACTGCTGTCGTCCCGGTCCCATAGGACCACGCGGCTGCCCCGGACCGATCGGACCTGTCGGTCCCACTGGTGCTGCCGGACTCGATGGACTGGACGGCGCTACGGGTCCGGCTGGGCCGACTGGTCCGACCGGCGCAACGGGGGCTGCGGGCGCTGCGGGTCCAACTGGGCCGACAGGCGCTACCGGGGCTGCGGGTCCGGCTGGGCCGGCTGGCGCTGACGGGGCTGCGGGCGCTACGGGTCCGGCTGGGCCGGCTGGCGCTGACGGGGCTGCGGGCCCAACTGGCGCAACAGGTCCTACCGGCGCTGCGGGTCCGACTGGCGCAACAGGTCCTACCGGCGCTACGGGTCCGGCTGGCGCAACAGGTCCTACCGGCGCCGCAGGAGCTGTCGGCGCTACAGGAGCTACCGGCGCAACGGGTCCTACCGGTCCCGCCGCCATCGTCACCGCCGCTGCTCCCGTCGCAGATGCAACAAGTGCTGAAGATGTCGTTGAACGCTTCAATGAACTTCTTGCCAACCTGCGTGCCGCCGGACTTCTGGCAACCGACAATGCGTAAAGGGCTGAAATTCTGTGAAAAAGAATGTGCCTTAACACATTCGGGCGTCTCGCGCGGTCGCTTGCGACATGTTTCTGCTTCGCGCGAGTACGCATCCTCGCGGAGCGTTTGTTGTTTCATAGAACGCAATTTCCTATGAAACAACAGAAAAACCCCGGAAACCTTACGGTTCCGGGGTATCTCTTACGTCTGGACACAATGCGCTTCCTGGAAGCGACTTTATATTATATATATACGGTACATCTTCTTGCCTGCTGCGCATACAAGAAGCACCTTTGTTTAATTCATTGATTACTCAATGATAGTAGCAACTCTACCAGATCCTACTGTACGGCCGCCCTCACGGATAGCGAAACGAAGACCCTGCTCCATAGCTACCGGATGAATCAGCTCTACAGTCATCTCTACGTTGTCGCCCGGCATACACATCTCGGTACCAGCCGGTAACTCACAAACGCCTGTTACGTCAGTGGTTCTGAAGTAGAACTGCGGACGATAGTTGTTGAAGAACGGAGTATGACGACCACCCTCGTCTTTTGTCAGAACGTAAACCTGAGCAGTAAATTTCTTATGGCATTTTACAGAGCCCGGTTTAACCAGACACTGACCACGCTGGATGTCAGTTCTCTGAACACCACGAAGCAGAGCACCGATGTTATCACCAGCCTCAGCCTGATCAAGCAGCTTACGGAACATCTCGATACCAGTTACAACAGTCTTACGAGTCTCCTCGTGAATACCAACGATCTCAACCTCATCGTTCAGTTTCAGAGTACCACGCTCAACACGGCCGGTAGCAACAGTACCACGACCTGTGATGGTGAATACGTCCTCGATCGGCATCAGGAACGGCTTATCTGTAGCACGTACCGGATCCGGAATGTAGGAATCTACAGCGTCCATGAGCTCCATGATCTTGTCGCCCCACTCGCCGTTCGGATCTTCAAGAGCCTTCAGAGCAGAACCCTGGATGATCGGTGTGTCATCGCCCGGGAACTCGTACTCGTTCAGCAGGTCTCTGATCTCCATCTCAACCAGCTCAAGCAGCTCCGGATCGTCTACCATATCGCACTTGTTCATGAATACTACGATGTACGGTACGCCTACCTGACGGGAAAGCAAGATGTGCTCTCTTGTCTGAGCCATAACACCATCGGTAGCAGCTACAACCAGAATAGCGCCATCCATCTGAGCAGCACCAGTGATCATGTTCTTAACGTAGTCAGCATGTCCTGGGCAGTCAACGTGTGCGTAATGTCTCTTCTCTGTCTGATACTCAACGTGTGCAGTAGAGATAGTAATACCACGCTCTCTCTCTTCCGGAGCTTTATCGATATCCTCGAAGTTCTCAGCTGTGTTACCAGCTACTCTTGCAGCCAGAACTTTTGTGATAGCTGCTGTCAGGGTTGTTTTACCATGGTCTACGTGTCCGATAGTACCAATGTTACAATGCGGTTTAGTTCTTTCAAACTTTGCTTTTGCCATTTTAAGACGTCCTCCTTAATTTACACCCAATACGGGTATCTCAATTTATGTTAGGCTGACTCTAATTATATTCGATTAGAGCCGTTTTTTCAAGCCTAATATTGCTTTTCCGGGCAGTTATCTGCCCGGAAAAGGCAATATAGTTACATTTTTAATTATTTCTCAGCTTTTCCAGCAAGAACTTTCTCCTGAACGCTCTTCGGAACCTGCTCATATTTCTCAAAGAACATGGAGTAGTTACCACGTCCCTGAGTTCTGGAACGAAGGTCGGTAGAATAACCGAACATCTCTGCCAGCGGAACGTAAGCCTTAACCAGCTTGCCGCCGCCGATGTCTTCCATACCCTCGATACGACCACGACGAGAGTTGATATCACCGATGATATCACCCATATACTCTTCCGGCATGGTTACCTCAACCTTCATGATCGGCTCAAGCAGTACCGGGTTACCTTTACGCATAGCATCCTTGAATGCCATGGAACCTGCGATATGGAAAGCCATCTCAGAAGAGTCGACCTCATGGTAGGAACCATCGTATACGTCAGCGTGAACGCCGAGTACCGGGAATCCGCCGAGGATACCTGCCTTAGCAGCCTCTTCGATACCTTCGCCTACAGCCGGGATGTACTCTTTCGGGATAGCACCGCCGACAACGCTGGACTCAAACTTGAAGGTCTCTTCGCCGTTCGGATCCATCGGAGTGAAGTGTACCTTACAATGACCGTACTGACCACGACCACCAGACTGTTTTGCATACTTGCTGTCTACATCTACAGCCTTTGTGAAGGTCTCTTTGTAAGCTACCTGCGGAGCACCTACGTTAGCTTCAACGTGGAACTCACGAAGCAGACGGTCTACGATAATCTCCAGATGGAGCTCGCCCATACCAGCGATGATTGTCTGACCAGTCTCTTTGTTTGTATAAGCACGGAAGGTCGGATCCTCCTCTGCCAGTTTTGCAAGAGCCTCGCCCATCTTGTCCTGACCAGCTTTGGTCTTCGGCTCGATAGCGATGTCGATAACCGGCTCCGGGAACTCCATGGACTCCAGGATTACCGGATGCTGCTCATCACAGATAGTATCACCTGTGGTGGAGAACTTAAATCCGATCGCTGCTGCGATATCACCGGAGTAAACCTTTTCCAGCTCGTGACGCTTGTTGGCATGCATCTGAAGGATACGTCCAACACGCTCTTTTTTGTCCTTTGTTGCATTCAGTACGTATGAACCGGAGTTCATAACACCTGAGTACACACGGAAGTAAGCCAGCTTACCTACGAACGGGTCGGTCATGATCTTGAATACAAGAGCAGAGAACGGCTCTTCGTCGGAAGAATGTCTTACAGTCTCGTTGCCATCCAGGTCAACACCCTTGATCGGCGGGATGTCAAGCGGAGACGGCATAAACTCAATGATAGCATCCAGGAGCTTCTGAATACCCTTATTTCTGTATGCGGTACCACAGCATACCGGGATAGCCTGACACTCACAGGTTGCTTTTCTTAATACTTTCTTTAATTCATCTACAGACGGCTCTTCACCCTCAAGGTATGCCATCATCAGATCATCATCCAGCTCGCAGATCTTCTCTACCAGCTCGGTGTGGTAAAGCTCAGCGTCATCCTTCATATCCTCCGGGATATCAAGGATACTGATGTCCTCACCCTTATCATCATTGTAGATGTATGCTTTCATCTCGAACAGGTCGATAATTCCCTTGAAATCATCTTCCTTGCCGATCGGAAGCTGTAAACAGATAGCATTCTTACCAAGTCTGGTCTTGATCTGCTCTACACAGCCATAGAAGTTTGCACCCAGGATATCCATCTTGTTGATGAATGCCATACGCGGTACATTGTAGGTATCAGCCTGACGCCATACGTTCTCAGACTGCGGCTCTACACCACCCTTAGCACAGAATACACCTACAGCGCCGTCCAGTACACGCAGGGAACGCTCAACCTCAACCGTAAAGTCAACGTGTCCTGGGGTATCGATGATGTTGATACGATGCTCCAGAGCGCCTGGTTTCGGTTTGCAGTTTTCCTGCAAAGTCCAGTGACAGGTTGTCGCTGCAGAAGTGATGGTAATACCTCTCTCCTGCTCCTGAGCCATCCAGTCCATGGTAGCAGTACCTTCATGAGTATCACCGATCTTATAGTTAACACCAGTATAATACAGAATACGCTCAGTAGTGGTAGTCTTACCAGCATCGATATGAGCCATAATACCAATATTTCTGGTTCTCTCTAACGGATATTCTCTTCCAGCCAAAGCTTTTTCCTCCTATTAGAATCTGTAATGAGCAAATGCCTTGTTAGCCTCTGCCATCTTATGCATATCTTCTTTCTTCTTCACAGATGCACCAGTGTTGTTAGCTGCATCCAGAATCTCTTTTGCCAGTCTCTCTTCCTGAGTCTTCTCGCCTCTCTTACGGGAGTACAGAGTGATCCAGCGAAGTGCAAGAGCCTGTCTTCTTTCCGGCTTAACCTCGATCGGTACCTGATAGGTAGCACCACCGATACGTTTTGCCTTAACTTCCAGAACCGGCATGATGTTGTTCATTGCCTCTTCGAAAACCTCTACAGCTTCCTTACCGGATTCTGCAGCGACACGATCAAACGCGCCGTATACGATCTTCTGAGCAACGCCCTTTTTGCCGTCCAGCATGATGTTGTTGATTAATTTAGTAACAACCTTGTTGTTGTACAGCGGATCCGCTAATACGTCTCTTTTCTGAGTATGTCCTTTACGTGGCACGTTACTTCCCTCCTTAATATCTGCTCCGGCGGGGAGCCGCGGGAGCCATTCATTAGATCTTAGGTACTCGCATTGAACACTTAGCGAGGCCCCTCACGAGCTTAGTGTGAAAGCGCACCTGCGAAACGAGCGCGTCTTTCAGCGCGACATTGAGCACGGTGCTTCCTCTCTTCCTGCCCGGCAGGTTCTCTCTAAGTTCAACCTGCGTCTCGTGCGCGGTTCTATGATTCCCTGCAACCTACAGGATCAATATCAAAGTCCGGCACATTCATTCTAAATCTAATAGAACTTCTACCTAATTAAAATTATTTCTTGTCTTTCGGTCTCTTAGCGCCGTATTTGGAACGCGCCTGTTTTCTGTTGGCTACGCCTGCAGTATCAAGAGTACCTCTGATGATGTGGTATCTGGTACCTGGTAAGTCTTTTACACGACCACCACGAATCAGAACAACGCTGTGCTCCTGTAAGTTGTGTCCCTCACCCGGGATGTAGCTTGTTACTTCGATACCGTTGGAAAGACGAACTCTGGCGATTTTTCTAAGAGCAGAGTTAGGCTTTTTAGGTGTTGCAGTCTTAACGGCTGTACACACGCCTCTCTTCTGCGGTGCAGAAACGTTGATAGCTTTCTTCTGTAAAGAGTTGTATCCCTTCTGCAGAGCCGGAGCTGTTGATTTCTTTTCAGATGTCTGTCTTCCCTTTCTTACTAACTGGTTAAATGTAGGCATCCTTTTCACCTCCTGTGATATTGTCTGTGGTTGCTTTTTTAAGCTTGTATTTCCGCGCAGAAATTCCTTGAATTTTGCACGCTTACTTATTATAGCTAGTTTGAGTTGCACTGTCAAGGTATAATATGCAAATTTTTCCCGTAAAATAAAGGGTTTTACGCTGTAGCCAGGTACAGTGCAAAACCCTCTATTGTCTCGTCTGACTCTTTTTTGTCTGGAAAATATCTTAAATATCCCGGAACTTCATTTCCACTACTCCTGCGGTCCCATGTACTCCGAATCACCAAAACCAAGAATCAGCATAAAAAGCGGATTCAGGAAAAATAAACCAATCGTAAATCCTATCCCGTGACCATAGGCACACGCCAGCTTATAGAGTGCCACCACATTCATGAGTGCTGTTCCCAGAAGTGCAAGCGAACCGATAACTCCCACGACTCCGCCGAAGGAATTTAAAATACCTCCGCCGACCGCCAGTCCCAGTGCCACCCAGAAATACTGCACATCCCAGGTCAGCCGGTACTGTACATAGCCATTGTAAATCGGAATGATGGATTTCCATCCTTCTTCCCCGGCTTTTGTAAAGATCTTCCAGTATGCAATTACCTGCAGAATATAAAAGATAAACGCAAATAATGCATATGCTATAATAAACGCTACCAATCCCATACACTTTCCTCCTTTCAGCTTTTACTGTCCGAAGAACGTATTCACGCCAGCCAGCAGTCCGTTCGCCAGCGTCTCAAGCGTCGCACCCGAATGATCGGACGCCTTATCTCCCAGCTCAATATCCACACTCGGAATCGTCGAATAGGAAGTCTGGGTCAAATCCATCTCCATGCTGCCTTTGGAATAAATCTTCACACCCGCGCTCTTTAAGCCGCTGATCAGCGACTCGCCCAGTTGGTTGTGCTGCTTCCAATGAGAGGCAACCGGCTCCATCGCACGGTAGGTTGCATTACTTGGAACGCTCATGAAAAAGGCACCCTTGTTGCTACTGGTTGAATCCCAGTGTAAGGCTATATGACAGTCCGCGTTGTTATTCGCAATGACCGTACGGGCTATATTATCCAGCTGTACATCATCTGATTCACGGATCATCAGTACATCATAGCCTGCATTCAGAAGTTTTGTCTTAAGCACCTTTGCCATAGCAAGTGTTACCTTGCTCTCTGCTGTTCCATCTGCAAAGGTCATACCGCTGGAAACTGCCACTGCTGAGGTAGCACCGGCTCCGGTTGTGCCGCCGGTTACTTTCGCACTTCCATCCGGATGACACTGGGTCTTGACGCTTCCGCCACCGTTTGTTCCATGTCCGGCATTGACACAGACCACTTTATTTTTCTTGTTGGAAGCAGTCGAGCGGTACAGGGTCGCAGTTCCGCTGTTGATCTTCGAATAATTTGCGTATTTATAATTAGAAGAAAGTGCGATCGCCGTGCCGCCGGATGTCTGCGCTCCCGCTGCTGTCTGGCTGGTTGTCTGGACAGCACCTGCAGATGCCGGTTTTTTGCTTGTCACATAGGCGGATGAAACGTAATACTTCTTTCCATTCAAAAGAATCATCGTCCACTGCCCGCTGGTTCCCACGCGCTCCAGCTTCTGACCGTAGGACAGATTGCCCGCGATATTATTGTCCTTGATCTGCGCCGATGTCCGGTAGCGCAGGGAAGACGTATTGACATACACCGAGTCACCTGCCAGCGCGATCTGCGACATACCGGCTGTCACCAGCAGAGCCGCCGCCAGTCCCAGTGTATGTTTTTTGAGCCGATTGTGTCTCTTCATCTATATAATCTCCTTCCAATGTCTCTATTTTTTAAATAATTATTTCTGTTTTGAAAGTCTAAAATCGTTAAATTTGTTCTTTAAATTCATACAATTCAATCACATTACTTTGGATTTTAAACATTTCCTTTATAAGTATAACGGATTTTCACCTTCGATTCAACCAATCCTGTGCTTCTATTTCTTACGGTTTTATGAAACAAAAAAAGACCGCCGCATCTCTGCGGCGATCTCCAAAAAACGATTCCGTTTTTCATTTTTAATTATTCTTCACTCAGCTCATCCTCGTTGAGTACAATCTTGTCTGCCTCGTCCAGTTCAGCCGGCTCGTTGAAGTCGTCCTCTGCCAGATCGATATCATCCTCTTCCTCAACATCAGTGTTCAGCTTGATGGAGCGGTAACGCTTCATACCGGTACCAGCCGGAATCAGCTTACCAATCAGAACGTTCTCCTTCAGACCAATCAGCTTATCTACCTTTCCGTTGATGGCAGCCTCGGTCAGAACCTTGGTTGTCTCCTGGAAGGATGCAGCGGATAAGAAGGAGTCGGTTGCCAGAGATGCCTTGGTGATACCCAGCATAACCTGACGTCCGATCGCCGGCTCTTTGCCCTCGGCTTCCAGCGCCTCGTTCATCTCGTTGAAATCAAGTACATCCATGGATACGCCCGGCAGTACGTCGGAATCTCCACTTTCCTCAATCTTAATCTTCTTTAACATCTGGTGTACGATCATCTCGATATGCTTATCGTTGATTTCTACACCCTGTAAGCGGTATACACGCTGTACTTCCTGGATCATGTAATCCTGTACGGCGCGGACGCCCTTGATCTTCAGAATATCGTGCGGGTTCACGCTACCTTCGGTTAGCTCGTCACCAGCCTCCAGAACCGCGCCGTCCTGAATCTTGATACGGGAGCCGTAAGGAATCAGGTATGTCTTGGAATTGCCCGTCTCATTATCCGTGATAATGATCTCACGTTTCTTCTTGGTATCTTTGATGGTTGCCACACCGCCGAACTCAGCGATGATAGCAAGTCCCTTCGGCTTACGTGCCTCGAAAAGCTCCTCGACACGCGGAAGACCCTGTGTGATATCGCCACCGGCAACGCCGCCCGAGTGGAACGTACGCATGGTCAGCTGTGTACCAGGCTCACCGATGGACTGTGCCGCGATGATGCCGACTGCCTCACCGACCTGAACCGGCTGACCGGTTGCCATGTTGGCACCGTAGCACTTCGCACACACACCGATGTGGGATTTACAGGTCAGGACGGTACGGATCTTGATGGAATCTCTGCCCTGTTTCTTCAATGCTGCCATAACAGCCGCTGCACGCTTCGGCGTACACATATGATTCTTCTCGATCACCACTTCACCTGTATCCGGGTCTGTGATTGTCTCAGCGATGAAACGTCCTGTGATACGCTCCTGCAATGTCTCGATGGTCTCCTGACCATCCATGAATGCCTTGATCTCCATATACGGAATCTCCGGCTTATCCCAGCAGCAGTCCTCCTCGCGGACGATCAGATCCTGGGATACGTCTACCAGACGTCTGGTCAGGTAACCAGAGTCGGCAGTACGCAGAGCCGTATCGGACATACCTTTTCGAGCTCCGTGTGCGGAGATGAAGTACTCCAGTACGTCCAGACCCTCACGGAAGTTGGACTTGATAGGAAGTTCAATCGTATGACCGGTCGTATCTGCCATCAGTCCTCGCATACCAGCAAGCTGTTTAATCTGCTTATCCGATCCTCGCGCACCGGAGTCAGCCATCATGAAGATGTTGTTATATTTGTCAAGTCCTGTCAGCAGGTCGTGAGTCAGCTGATCATCGGTTGCCTTCCAGGTCTCGATAACTTCTTTGTAACGCTCTTCCTCTGTGATAAGACCACGGCGGAAGTTCTTTGCGATATGGTCAACCGTTGCCTGCGCGTCAGCAATCAGCTTCGGCTTGCTTGCCGGTACGGTCATATCGGAAATCGATACGGTCATGGCTGCACGTGTAGAGAACTTGTAGCCAATCGCCTTGATATCATCCAGGGTGATCGCTGTCTGGGTTGCACCATGGACATTGATAACCTTCTCCAGAATCTGCTTTAACTGCTTCTTGCCTACGTGGAAGTCAACTTCCAGTTTCAGCTCGTTCTCTTTCTGGGAACGGTCTACGAAGCCCAGATCCTGCGGGATGATCTCGTTGAAGATGAAACGTCCAACGGTAGACTCGATGATACCAGTCTTCGTTGTGCCATCCGGCATCGTGCGGGTTACTCTTACTTTGACACGGGAATGCAGGGTAACAACCTTGTTCTCGTATGCAAGAATCGCCTCGTTGATGCTCTTGAATGCCATGCCCTCGCCCTTGGCGCCCGGACGTTCCTGGGTCAGATAGTAGATACCAAGTACCATATCCTGGGAAGGAACGGCTACCGGACCACCATCGGACGGTTTTAACAGGTTGTTCGGAGAAAGCAGCAGGAAACGGCACTCTGCCTGTGCCTCCACGGAAAGCGGAAGATGTACCGCCATCTGGTCGCCATCGAAATCGGCGTTGAACGCGGTACAAACAAGCGGATGCAGCTTGATTGCCTTACCTTCTACCAGAATCGGCTCGAATGCCTGGATACCCAGACGATGCAGTGTAGGAGCACGGTTTAACATAACCGGATGCTCTTTGATTACATCCTCGAGAACGTCCCAAACCTCCGGCTGAAGACGCTCTACCATCTTCTTTGCATTTTTAATGTTATGAGCGGTTCCGTTGGAAACCAGCTCTTTCATAACGAACGGTTTAAACAGCTCGATCGCCATCTCTTTCGGCAGACCGCACTGGTAAATCTTTAACTCCGGTCCTACGACGATAACGGAACGTCCGGAATAGTCAACTCGCTTACCCAGAAGGTTCTGACGGAAACGTCCCTGTTTACCCTTTAACATATCAGAAAGGGACTTGAGGGCACGGTTGCCAGGACCGGTAACCGGACGGCCACGGCGGCCATTATCAATTAATGCGTCAACTGCCTCCTGAAGCATACGTTTCTCGTTGCGCACGATGATATCCGGTGCGCCGAGCTCCAGAAGTCTTGCAAGACGGTTGTTACGGTTGATAATACGACGATACAGATCGTTTAAGTCGGAAGTTGCGAAACGTCCGCCATCCAGCTGTACCATCGGACGGATATCCGGCGGGATAACCGGGACAACGGTCATGATCATCCACTCCGGTTTGTTGCCGGAATTTCTGAATGCCTCTACGACTTCCAGACGCTTGATGATGCGGGCACGCTTCTGTCCGGTTGCATCCTGTAACTGGTTTCTCAGATCCTCAGAATCCTTCTCCAGGTCGATCGCCTTTAAAAGCTCCTGAATCGCCTCGGCACCCATGCCGACACGGAAAGAACCGTAACCGTATTTCTCGATCTCGTCACGGTACTCCTTCTCAGACAGAACCTGCTTCATCTGCAGTCCGGTCTGTCCCGGATCCAGCACGATATAGGAAGCGAAGTACAGAACCTTCTCCAGAGTTCTCGGAGAAATGTCCAGAATCAGACCCATGCGGCTCGGAATTCCCTTGAAATACCAGATGTGGGAAACCGGAGCTGCAAGCTCGATATGACCCATGCGCTCACGGCGGACGCTGGCTTTTGTAACCTCAACGCCGCAGCGGTCACAGATAACACCTTTATATCTGATTTTTTTATATTTACCACAGTGGCACTCCCAGTCCTTGCTCGGTCCAAAGATTCTCTCACAGAACAGGCCGTCTTTCTCCGGCTTTAATGTTCTGTAGTTGATGGTCTCCGGCTTTTTAACCTCGCCGTGAGACCACTCCAGAATCTTTTCAGGGGATGCCAAACCGATCTTGATTGCGTCAAATGTCAATGGTTGATATGTTTCATTTGTCTCTGGCATGAGCGGTACTCCCTCCTATCGATTATTCTTCGTCGTCAGATCCATTATCATCGGAAACGTCTGCATAGTCATCGTCCGTATAGCCGTCTGCCTCTGCTGTATACTCATCGTGCTCTACATCGGTCAGCTCACCATCTTTAAATTCCTGCTCCTGGTAACCGTAGTTGCCGAAGGACTCATTCTGAGAGTAACGCTTGCTGTCACCCTCGATGACGGAACGAAGATCGGTATCGCCTTCGTCGATGTTCTCCTTGAGCTCGATCTCGGAACCGTCTTCTGCCAGAACTCTGACATCCAGGCCCAGGGACTGAAGCTCTTTTAAGAGTACCTTGAAGGACTCCGGAATACCCGGCTCCGGAATATTCTCGCCCTTGATGATTGCCTCGTATGTCTTCACACGACCTACCACATCATCGGACTTCACGGTCAGGATCTCCTGCAGCGTATAGGATGCGCCATACGCCTCCAGTGCCCAAACCTCCATCTCTCCGAAACGCTGGCCACCGAACTGAGCTTTACCACCCAGCGGCTGCTGTGTAACGAGGGAGTAAGGACCTGTGGAACGTGCATGAATCTTATCATCAACCAGATGATGCAGTTTCAGGTAATGCATGTGTCCGATTGTAACCGGGCTGTCGAAGTACTCGCCGGTACGTCCATCTCTCAGGCGGACTTTACCGTCACGTCCGATCGGAACGCCTTTCCAGAGTTTTCTGTGCTCCAGATGGGTACCCAGATACTCCATAACTTCCGGATCTACAATATCTTTATATTTTGCTTCGAACTCTTCCCAGGAGGTGTTGACATAGTCATTTGCCATCTCCAGAGTATTCTGAATATCTTTCTCATCTGCACCGTCGAAAATCGGAGTGGATACATCAAAACCAAGTGCTTTGGCAGCAAGGCTTAAATGAATCTCCAGGACCTGTCCGATATTCATACGGGACGGTACGCCCAGTGGGTTCAGTACGATGTCGAGCGGACGGCCATTCGGAAGGAACGGCATATCCTCAACCGGAAGTACACGGGAAACGACACCCTTGTTACCATGACGACCAGCCATCTTATCGCCGACGGAAATCTTTCTCTTCTGTGCAATGTAGATACGAACGGTCTTATTTACACCCGGAGCCAGCTCGTCGCCGTTCTCTCTTGTAAATACCTTCGCATCAATGATGATACCGTATGCACCATGCGGTACTTTCAGGGAGGTATCACGAACCTCTCTTGCCTTCTCACCGAAGATCGCACGTAACAGGCGCTCTTCTGCGGTCAGCTCGGTCTCTCCCTTCGGGGTAACCTTACCTACCAGGATATCACCGGCACGAACCTCTGCACCGATGCGGATGATACCGCGCTCGTCCAGATCTTTCAGTGCATCCTCGCCGACACCCGGAACATCTCTTGTGATCTCTTCCGGTCCCAGCTTGGTATCACGTGCTTCTGCCTCGTATTCCTCGATATGGACGGAGGTATATACATCCTCCTGAACCAGACGCTCAGACAGAAGAACGGCATCCTCGTAGTTGTAGCCTTCCCAGGTCATGAAGCCGATCAGCGGGTTTTTGCCCAGACCGATCTCACCGTTGCAGGTGGACGGACCATCTGCGATAACCTCGCCAGCTTCGACATGGTCATTCTTGTATACAATCGGTTTCTGATTGTAGCAGTTGGACTGGTTACTTCTCTTGAATTTTGTCAGATGGTATACATCGCGGTTTCCATCGGAATCTCTCTTGATGATGATCTCGTTGGAAGCGGAGCGCTCAACCACACCGGCATTCTTTGCAACGACACACACACCGGAGTCAACAGCTGCCTTCGCGGAAATACCGGTATCGACAACGGCTCTCTCGGTGGTCAGAAGCGGTACCGCCTGACGCTGCATGTTCGATCCCATCAGAGCACGGTTCGCATCGTCGTTCTGCAGGAACGGAATCATGGAAGTAGCTACGGAGAATACCATCTTCGGGGATACGTCCATCAGGTCGATTTTCTTCTTCTGGAACTCGGAGGTCTCCTCACGGAAACGACCAGATACGTTATTGTGGACGAAGTGTCCTTCTTCGTCTAACTGCTCGTTTGCCTGTGCAACAACGAAGTTATCTTCCTCGTCTGCTGTCAGGTATACAACCTTATCCGTAACAACCGGGTTGGACGGATCGGTTTTATCTACTACACGGTACGGAGCTTCGATGAAACCGTACTCATTGACACGTGCGTAAGATGCCAGGGAGTTGATCAGACCGATGTTCGGTCCCTCAGGTGTCTCGATCGGACACATACGGCCATAGTGTGTGTAGTGTACATCTCGTACCTCGAATCCGGCACGGTCCCTTGACAGACCGCCAGGACCCAGGGCGGAAAGACGTCTCTTATGGGTCAGCTCGGACAGCGGGTTGTTCTGATCCATGAACTGGGACAGCTGGGAACTTCCGAAGAACTCCTTGACTGCTGCTGTAACCGGCTTGATATTGATCAGGGACTGGGCAGAAACACCTTCCATGTCCTGTGTTGTCATACGCTCACGTACCACACGCTCCATACGGGACAGACCGATACGGTACTGGTTCTGAAGCAGCTCGCCGACCGCACGGATACGACGGTTGCCCAGATGGTCGATATCATCTGGATTGCCGATGCCGCCTTCCAGATGCATGTTGTAGTTGATGGAAGCGATGATATCTTCCTTCGTAATGTGCTTCGGAATCAGGTCATGGATATCTCTGCGGATAATCTCTTTTAACTCCTCATCAGAAGCGCCGGCATTTTCTTCCAGAATACCCTGGAGAACCGGATAGAATACTAACTCTGTGACGCCTACTTCTTCCGGATCGAAATTCACATAAGCGCCCAGATCTACCATCATGTTAGAAAGAACCTTGTGATTCTTCTTCTCACCCTGAATCCATACAAACGGAACGCCTGCGTTCTGGATGTCAGTAGCAAGTTCCTTGGTAACCTTTGTTCCCTGCTCCGCCAGAATCTCTCCGGTAGTTGTATCAACCACATCCTCAGCCAGAACGTGACCTACGATACGGTTCTTAAAGTGAAGCTTTTTATTGAATTTATAACGACCTACCTTTGCCAGATCGTAGCGGCGCGGATCGAAGAACATGCTGTTTAACAGGCTCTCTGCGCTGTCTACGGAAAGCGGCTCACCCGGACGAATCTTCTTATATAATTCCAGAAGACCATCCTGGTAGTTGTTGGACGGATCCTTCTCGAAGCTCTTCTCCAGTTTCAGCTCATCGCCGAACAGGTCAATGATCTCGGCGTTAGTACCGTAACCAAGAGCACGGATCAGAACAGTAACAGGAACTTTTCTGGTCCGGTCTACACGCACGTAGAAAATGTCGTTGGAATCTGTCTCATACTCCAGCCAGGCACCCCGGTTCGGGATAACGGTGCAGCTGTATAACTCTGTACCGATCTTATCGTGCGCGATTCCATAATAAATACCAGGGGAACGAACAAGCTGGCTGACGATAACTCGCTCCGCTCCGTTGATAACGAAGGAGCCGGTGTCGGTCATAAGTGGAAGATCACCCATGAAAATCTCATGTTCATTGATCTCATCTTTATCTTTATTGCAAAGTCTTACCTTTACCTTCAGAGGAGCTGCATAGGTCGCATCGCGCTCTTTGCACTCTTCGATCGTATATTTGATATCGTTTTTACACAGTGTAAAATCCACAAATTCCAGACTCAAGTGACCTGCGAAATCCGTGATCGGGGAGATATCAGCAAACACTTCTTTCAGTCCCTCATCCAGGAACCACTGATACGAGTTTTTCTGAATCTCAATCAAATTCGGCATTTCCAGAACTTCTTTTTGTCTTGAGAAGGTCATCCTTACACCTTTACCGGTTTTTACCGGACGCATCCTGCTTTTCTCCATTCGATGTTTCACCCCTGTTTTCTTTCTATCTCTATGGTTTGCATTTTTCCATCTCCGAACCAGCCTTGTTTCATGCCGCCGGAGCTGCACTGTCATTTGGGCATACGAATACCCGGAAAACACAGTTTTCCACAATAGTGCATTCTCCATCTTAGCATGGGATTTGATGGGTGTCAAGTGGTTTTTTGATGGATTTGGAAAATATAGCCTTCCCTCTTCTCATTTCATTGTATCATGCGGCAAATCATGGTATAATTTAAGAATATTCACTACAACATATGGAGGAAACCGATGCCAGAGTTAAGTGAATTTGAAAGAATCGCTTATGCGGACCAATGCACTAACACATCCGAAATCATCTCAGTAAAAGCGCTCGATAACATGATTTTGGTTTTTTCTATTTTTTTAAGTCCCCATCGCCATAGTTACCCGTCTATTTTTCTTGCCATTTCCTCTCTCCAATGCTATAATATACAGTAATTGCGCGGTTATTTTCGTGTTCCATGCGAAATGGGATTGGATTTTCGTCCCGCCGCTATCTACAACGGAGGTATATATATGTCATTTTGGAATGTACTGCTAGTTATTATCGTCATTCTGGCTATCCTTCTTGTCGTACTGTATATTCTGGGTTCCCGGATGCAGAAACGTCAGGCAGAGCAGCAGACTATGATCGACGCTTCGAAACAGACAGTTTCGATTCTGGCGATTGACAAAAAGAAACTGAAGATCGGAGATTCCGGTCTCCCGAAGATGGTTATCGACCAGACTCCATGGTATATGAAGTGGGCGAAGCTCCCGATCGTAAAGGCTAAGATCGGACCGAAGGTTGTGACCATGATCGCGGATGAGAAGGTATTCCTTCAGTTACCGCTCCGCACCGAGGCAAAGGTTGTCATCAGCGGTCTTTATATCACAGAGATCAAGAGCGTGCGCGGAGGCATCCCGCCGCTGCCGAAGAAGAAAAAATTCTTTGACCGTTTCAAGAAAAATACAGAAGAGGCAGCAAAGAAAGAAGCTTCCAAGTCCAAGAAAAATAAATAATGGATCTTAAAATCCCGGAAATGTAACTGATTGCACGTTTCCGGGATTTTTGATTCATCGATTTTATTTATTTCTTTCTATATTCTTTTATATTTACTACTCTTTCAGGTTCAATTTCGCCGTCGCCTTCGATTTCACATCAATTTCAATATGGCTCTGGCTGGTCTGCTCATAGTTGAGTTCCAGCGTATAATCAATCTGGATTTTCAGATGATCCGGACCTTCATTGATCTTGATGCGGTCGGTCGTGACGCCCACGATCATCTGACCGTATGGAGTCACATAACAGCTGACATTCGGACGGTTCTCCTGAAAAATCATATGCGCCCGCGCATCGCCTCCCTTGATCATATCGACGCTGTCCGCATTGGCTTTGATGGTATTGCGGATGCTTCCTTCCTCGCCCTCCAGTATCTCATCATAGATGATATAATGCTTGCCATTTTTGAAATAATAGCTGCCTGCCGTGATAACCTCCAGGTTATTCGTCTCCCCGTCCGCAATATGGGCACCGCGCACGGATACAAGCACATCTTTCGTCATATTTTAATACTCCTCAATGTTAATCTGTTTCGTGTCTTTTACCTCTTTTGGCAGAATCGCCTTGGCAAAACGCGTGAAATTCTCCGCCCGGTCGCTGACAAAGAACTGATACGGGTCAAGAATCGGCTCCCCGGCAGCAGCGCGGCGGCTGTTTTCCTCCGAAAAACGTTCCAGATCCTCCGAACTGCGTGTCAGATCCATGTCCCGCAGCAGAGTTTTAAGTTCAACCGCCGTCTCATATGCCGGATTTACCAAAGTCACCTCGTCGCCCATCAGCCGGTGCAGCGTCGAACGCAGCAGCGGATAATGCGTACATCCCATAACCAGCGTATCAATGTATTTTTCTTTCAGCGAAGAAAGATACCGGGAGGCAATCTCGTCTGTTACCGAATCATGGAAGAGTCCTTCCTCCACCAGCGGCACAAAGAGCGGACACGGTTTTCCAATGACCTCAATATCCGGGCGCAGCTTCTGCATTTCTCTGGTATAAATACCGCTCCGGATGGTCGCCTCGGTTCCAATCACGCCAATCTTTCCATTATGGGTTGCCTCAGCAGCCGTGCGCGCGCCCGCGTAGATAACCCCGATGATCGGGATATCCAATTCCTGTTTGACCGTCTCCAGTGCACACGCCGAGGCCGTGTTGCAGGCAATCACGATCGCCTTGACTCCCTGTGTTTTCAGAAAACGGATGATCTGGCGGGAATAGCGCAGCACCGTCTCCTGCGATTTACTTCCATATGGAACGCGCGCCGTATCTCCAAAGTATACGATGCGCTCCTGCGGCATTTGACGCATGATCTCACGGGCTACCGTCAGACCGCCGATGCCTGAATCAAAAACTCCGATCGGGGCATTTCTATCCATGTTTACCTTCCTTTCGGCAAAATTCTTATGGTCATGTTTCCATTCTTTCCCGAACATCTGTGTATATCGAATCATATAACGTCCAAACGTAGATTCTCTCACACTGTTTCAGGATTCTGAAACATTTTTATTTATTTCTAGGCTTCGTAGCGTTTCAGTCCGTGTTCAATCAGCTTTGTCACCATCTCCGGCTTCGGGATTCCGGCCGCCTCAAAGAGCATCGGGTACATACTGATCGCGGTAAAGCCCGGCATGGTATTGATCTCATTGAAGATAACCTCGCCGTCCTTCGTCACAAAGAAATCGACACGCGACAGGCCATAGCCATCTACCGCCTTGAAAATACGTCTCGCCGCCTGACGCACACGCTCGGTCGCATCGCCCGGAAGCTCTGGATTTACCACGGTTCTGGACTCTGCGTTGTAATATTTCGCATCGAAATCATAGAAATCGGCTGCTGCCAGAATCTCGCCAACACCGGAAGCGATGACCGGTTCTGTGCCATTTCCAAAGACCGCACATTCGATCTCACGACCGACGATCGTCTCCTCAACCAGAATCTTGCGGTCATGGTGCGCCGCCTCCTTTAAGCCTGCAATCAGCTCTTCGCGATCCGACGCCTTGCTGACACCTCTGGAAGAACCTGCATTGGACGGCTTGATAAATACCGGATATGCGAACCGGTTCTCGATGCGTGCCACAACCTCATCCATCTTTTCAAGTTCTTTGCGGATGACCAGCTCATATGCCGCCTGGCGCACGCCTGTGTGGTCAACGATCTGTTTTGTATACACTTTATCCATCGAAACGCTGGACGCCAGCACACCGCATCCGACATACGGGATTTTTGCCAGCTCAAAGATGCCCTGAATGGTGCCGTCCTCGCCCCAGAGTCCATGCAGAACCGGGAATACCACATCAATGCGGATCATTTCCGCCTTACCATCTTTCAGGACGATCACGGATTTCTCCGTTGCATCCGGAGAAAGGATCGCGGTCGTCGTGTTCTTTCTCCAGCTCTCATCCTCGATCTGCTCGACCGAGTCAACCAGCAGCCATTTTCCCTCTTCGGTAATGCCGATCAGGGTTACATCATAGCGCTCTGTATCTATATTTTTAATGACATTGATTGCCGACATACATGAAACAATATGTTCCGAAGACTGTCCGCCAAATACCACAAGTACACTCTTTTTCATAATATCCGCCTTTCTGCCGGGTGTGGGAAGCGTCACCACACGCCGGAATGCTATTCCAAAATATAGTTTAGATTATACCATAACTGTCAATACTTGCGACAAGAAGATTCGATTTCTTTCAGTAAAAGGAGAGCCATTATGTTAAATCAAGTGATTTCGTTCCAGTCTGAAAATTCTCTGTCATCCGCATCCAGGATTCATCCACCTGTTACCAATAAATGCCGCCATTTTTCCACCGGTTCTTGCAAGCTTTCCCATATCTACGATGGAATACTCCCGCTTCTCGCATTATGTTCCATGCTCTTATTTCTGCTTTTCTGCCTGCCTCTTCTGACTTTTACCAGAAACCAGATTCAGCAGAAAGTCCTGGCGTACGCGATCGCCCCGCCGATCCTGCAGACTCATGTGATCGACAACTGGTGGGGTGTTCTCTATCCGCCGCCCGCCCTGTCCGGAGGTGTCATGCCGGAAGAAAACTCAAAAAATCAGAGCGCCAATTCCGTCTCTGACGCTCTGATTTCTGATAACGATATGAACTGGCTGTCGCAAAAGAAGCATATCATTTTTGATGTAAACAAGAAAGCTGCTGCTCTGATTTCCTCTAAAGCTGACCCGATGACTTGCTCCAATCACTCGGAACGTTCTGGAACAGCTTCAGCTTCCAAAACAACCACCGAACCGACAGAATCCTCTTCGAACTCAAAAATAACAGCCACGCACACCGGTTCCGCTGACAGCAGTCTGCCGGATAAAGCTCATGCTTCCTCCGACAATTCGATTACTCTTCGGGTAACGTGTCGTTTTTTATCTTTCCTTCCCGGAGGCTCGGAGTGATGAAATTCTCATAGGAATAGTTCCACAGCGTCTCCGAGCCCTTGGCGGTATTCTTATTTCTTCCAAGAATCTGGCTCAGGTGCACGCCGCGCGTCGCCCACGCCTTTCCCTTGGAAGCATCATTGAGCATCGTCGGCTGGATGTTGTCCATCGTATGTGCAAACCGCGCTTCCGGCGTCTCCCCGGCTTCAAATTCATCCCAGAGAGCGCGCAGTTTTTCGCCCTGATCCGGCGGCAGTATTCCAAAAATGCGCTCTGCACCCTTTAATTCTCTCTCCCGCTGGGTTTTCTTCGCCTCCTCATCATAGGCATACGTGTCGCCGGCGTCGATCTCGACCAGATCGTGAATCAGAAGCATGGTAACCGTTTTCAGCACATCGATCGGCTCATTGGAATACTCCGCCAGAAGCACCGTCATGATCGCCATATGCCATGCGTGCTCCGCGTCATTTTCCTTCCGCTCGCCGTCTGTCAGATACGTCTGACGACCGATAAATTTCTCCTTATCTATCTCCCGGATAAATGCAAACTGCTGCTCCAGACGTTCTTTCTGTTTCTGATTTATATCCATTGTTTCCGCCTCCCTGGTCTATTTCACTACATTTCTAGTTACTGTTCACGCATACGTGAACAGTTACGGAAAAATGCCTCTTGCATTTATCCTCTCTTTACAGTCTCTTCCCTGCAAGAACCTCTTTATAATCCTTATAATTCTCCTCCAAAAGCATCGGCGTATCCAGACCATACGGGCACATCGACTTGCAGTGTCCGCAGTGCAGGCAGTCCTCTATCTTCTTCATCTTCGCCTGTCCCTCCGGGGAGAGGTGTCCCGCTGACGGAGAACGGCGCAGAAGCAGGGACATACGCGCACAGTTGTTGATCTCGATTCCTGCCGGACACGGCATACAGTAGCCGCAGCCCCGGCAGAATTCACCTGCCAGCTCTTTCTGGTCTTTTTCAATAACAGCTTTCAGCTCGTCCGTCAGTTCCGGTGGATTGCCGATGTAGCTTAAAAATTCGTCCAGCTCGCTTTCCTTCTGTACCCCCCAGATCGGCAGTACATTCTCAAACTGTGCCATATAGGCATAGATCGCAGCCGAATTGGTCAGCAGACCGCCCGACAGACCCTTCATTGCGATAAATCCCATCTCGTGCTCCGCACAGGCCTTCGCCAACGCGATCTCCCGCTCGGTGGAAAGATAATTAAATGGGAACTGCAGGGTATCGTAAAGCCCCGACTCGATCGCCTCCTCCGCAATGCTCATGCGGTGGTTCGTGATGCCGATGAAACGGATTTTCCCCTGCTCTTTTGCCTCGAGCATCGCCTCATAAAGACCGCTTCCGTCTCCCGGCTTCGGACAGACTGCCGGATTGTGGAACTGGTAAATGTCCACGTAGTCTGTTTTTAAGTTATGTAAACTCGTCTCCAGATCCTTCCAGAAGCCTTCCGCCGTCGTTGCCGCTGTCTTGGTCGCAATATAGATATGCTCGCGCACGTCGCTCAGCGCATAGCCGATCTTCTCCTCACTGTCCGTATAAAAGCGCGCCGTATCAAAGAAACGGACACCCGCGTCATACGCCTTGCGAAGCAGTACCTTCGCATCATCAAAAGAAATACGCTGGATTGGCAGCGCGCCAAATCCATTTTTATTGACGATAATATCCGTCTTTCCAAGGGTAACCGGCGTACCGGCTACCCTTTCTCTTGCGTCCAGCATCTCTTTCAGCGCCTCGTCGCTGTCATCGATCCAGACATCCTCCTCATCGGCGTTGAGACCGAGATATTTTGCCAGTGTCCGCTCATCATCCGACCGGTTCCAACGGGAAATATAGCGATCGATTTCCTCAAATGGAACCTGTCCGGACAGGTACAATTCTTTAAATGTCATACTTCCTTCCGCTCCTTTAAATTCTTAAGTACCGTGATTTCCTGGTTATCTATGTGCCCCCTGGCTACCGCCTTTGCCTCCGCCATATGGCGCAGACGCAGTGCCGCCAATATTTTTTCATGCTCTAACTGCAGAATCTGCCGTTTATCCTCGTCCTTGATGTATTCCAGACGGAACCGGTACATCTGCTCACGCAGGTTGTTCAAAATCTGCACCAGACGCTTGTTGCGGGTCGAATGGTAGATCACGTCATGGTATGCCTCGTCCGTCTCCGCGATCTTCATCGCATCGCCCTGATCAATCGCCGCTTTAAATGCTTTCTGTGCTTCTTCCAATGCCTGCATATCTTCTTCCGTCATGCGCTGGCACGCCAGCTCAATCGCCAGTTCCTCCAGCGAACGGCGCACTTCCAGCACATCTTTCAGGCTTTTTTCCGAAATCCGCGCCACCTCCGCGCCGCGCCGTGGAATCATCAGAACGAGCCCTTCCAGCTCCAGCTTGCGGATCGCCTCACGGATCGGGGTGCGGCTGACGCCCAGCTTCTGTGCCAGCTGGATCTCCATCAGGCGCTCGCCCGGTGCCAGCTCTCCCTTTAAGATTGCCTGCCGGAGTGTGTTGAATACCACATCCCTGAGTGGGAGATATTCATTCATTTTAACCTCAAAATTGTTCCCCATCTGCGTGCCCCTTCCTGTTGTAAAAACTAGTCAGGTATACCTGTTTCGCCAGTTCCTGGCTGCTGCCATAGCGGAGTTCCTCATACGCCGCCTGCGCCGCCGTCTGGTTCGTAAACAAGCCAAATACGGTTGGACCGCTTCCGCTCATCAAAGAGCCGTCCGCGCCCATCTCCATCATCTTATCTTTGAGTGTCTGAATCACCGGATTTTCCGGGATCGTCACCGTTTCCAGCACGTTTCCAAGCTGTGAAACGACGCCGGAGAGGTCTTTTTTCTCGATCGCCGCCCGCATCGCATCAATATCCGGATGCGCCTCTGCGCCCAGAGACGGCAGGTTTAAGCTCTCGTACACATGCTTCGTCGAAACGCTGACCGCCGGTTTGGCAATCAGCACGCGGCACTGCGGCATCGGCGGAAGCGGTGTCAGGATCTCCCCGATTCCCTCCGAAAGAGCCGTTCCCCGCATGATACAGTACGGCACATCCGCCCCCAGACGGACGCCGCGCTCCATCAGCTCCTGTTTCGAAAGCCCCAGTCCGAACATCTTGTTGACACCAAACAGGACTGCGGCCGCATCGCTGCTGCCGCCTGCCATCCCGGCTGCCACCGGGATAAATTTCTTCATCTTGATCTCCACACCGTCGCGGATTCCAAACTCATCCATCAGAAGCTTCGCCGCGCGGTAACCTAAGTTATTTTCATTGTCCGGCAGATAATAAAGGTTCGTTGAAAGACGGATTCCCTCTTCCTCCGTCCGGTTCAGTTCGATCGCGTCGTACACGCGCACCGTCTGCATGATCATCCGCACTTCATGGTAGCCGTCTTCTCTCCGGCGGACTACATCCAGACCGAGATTGATCTTTCCATATGCTTTCAGCTCCAGATGCCTGATCATCGGTCATTCCTCCCATCGTTCCCTTAGTGTAATCACACTAGATTGTATTTTTTCATTATTTTGTATACAAGCTATTATATCCTTTTTGCATACAAAATACAATAGAATCCTTGCAGGATGAAGGTACCTGAATGAATCCCATTTTTTCCGCCAATATCCGTGAAGCCGTGTTGGAACGCTTCGTGCAAAGCCGGATCTTATCCAGCTCCAGCGTTTCAAACCCATATTTCACAATCGCCCGGCAGGCTTCCAGCCCATAGCCCTGACGGCGGAACGGTTCATAAATATGATATCCCAGCTCTCCGTCCGTCAGCCCCGCCTTTCCAACCAGCACACCGTCCGCGCGGCGTTCCAGCGCCCACAAACCGCACTCGGCAAAGCGGTACTGGTGTTTCCGGTATTCCTCGCGCTTGTTCCAATCAGAAAAAGTTCCGTCGGCATCCTCAGCGGATGCCGGTTCCAACGGATCGTCCTGGGAAAATTCACGGATGATGAGGCGGTCAGTTTCAGCGATGAGCCACGGGAGAGCCAGGTGGCGGCGGACGACGCGTTCCAGGAATGTTTCATCGGCGTCCTCAGGGTCTGTAATAAGGTAAAGGCAAGATGAATAGTCGGCCGGCTGTTTTTCCTCATTTTCCCTCCATAAGCCAACAATAGCTCTCCCGGCTGCTTTCGCAGCCTGAAGAGCTTCGTTTTCATCGGAGAGAATCACCGGGTATGTCTGTCCCGCAATGGTTACTTCTCGTTCGATTGTCATAGATTATCTTTCTTTTCCTTTTTCCGGCTCCGGGTACTCCTCGCCGAAGGTGTCAACGGTCATCTTTTTGATCTTCTGCTCTTTCAGCGGACGATCGCCCCAGTCGGTGCGGACGCCGGCAATCTTGTCCACGATATCCAGACCTTCAACTACCTTCCCGAAGGATGCATACTGACCATCCAGATGCGGGGAAGTCTCATGCATGATGAAGAACTGGGAACCTGCGGAGTTCGGGTCCATCGCACGCGCCATAGAGAGAACGCCCTTGGTGTGCTTGAAATTGTTCGTAAAACCATTCTGGCTGAACTCACCCTTGATGGTATACCCTGGACCGCCCATACCATTTCCATTCGGGCATCCACCCTGAATCATAAAGCCCTTGATGACACGGTGGAAGATCAGACCATCATAAAAGCCCTTCTTGATCAGGCTGATAAAGTTGTTGACTGTGTTCGGCGCAATCTCTGGGTAGAGCTCTGCCTTCATGATATCACCATTTTCCATCTCAATGGTAACAACTGGATTTTTCATGTATGTTTCCTCCTGAATTTTAAAAAATACCTCATTAAGTGGTCACATTATACCATAAAAGCGTTCGAAAATCGACCGTTTTTCGTTCCATATTTGTCCATCTTCTTTACATTTCGTAAGTTTCTCCTCACATTTCATTCACATTTATGGCTTAAGATGTATATCACAATGTCGAAATGGACATTCTATGCGAAAAGATGAATGTTGCGCTCAGGAATCATCATCTGTCCTGCATCATACATCTATGAGCAAACCAAGTCAAAAGAAAGGTTGGTAATGTACTATGAAAAAAACATATTTTGCAATCCTGGGCGCGGCTGCGATCCTCTCGCTCGCAACCGCCTGCTCTTCCACAAACGTGAATGAATCGACTGCTAATGAATCGTCCCAGTCCGCCTCCTCCGGGTCCAGCTCGAATGGCATGGACGAAAGCAGCCCGATGGATGATTTAAAAGAAGACGCCAAAGACACACTTCTTCCATCCGAGGGAACTGCCGATACAAAACAGTCCACAATGACTGGTACGATCAGCGACATCAAAGACTTTATGTTTACGATCACCGCCGACGGAACCGATTATGCATTCAACTTCGAGCAGGATCAGAAACCAGACGGGCTTTCTGATGTAAAAGATGGGGATAAAGTTACCGTAACGTATACGGGAACCGTCAGCGAGGTGGATGCATTCAACGGAACCGTTTTATCAGTTAAAAAAGCGGAATAAGGATTGTTGACACTCTTTATACCCATATTTTTTATGGCAGTCTTGACAGACGAAGCACGCAAATTATCTGCGTTTCCTGCCCAGGCTGCCATTTTCGATCCTCTGAACATAAAATATATTTATCGTAATCATGGAATCCATGTTCCGCGTTCATATTTCGTTCACACTTCATTAAAAAACCTTTTACACAATTAACATGGTTTCTTCACGATTTTTCCCTATACTATAACCATAGCAACAAGCAATGCTTACAAATTTTTTTCATAATACCGAGCTGAGTTTATATCAGCTCTCCTCCCTTTTTCAATACCAAAAGACCTCTCACTGCTGGAGAGGTCTTTTGTTGTATCTGAATTTTTCAACTCTCTCACCGTTCCGGTCTTCGTACCTTCCTGCCAAGCAGCACCAGCGCTGCAAGGTTTGGCACCGCCATCAGCCCATTGAAAATATCAGATACCGCCCAGACGGCTTCCATCCGGCTGACGCAGCCGAGAAAGACCGAGGCAAGATAGCCTCCGTGATACAAAATACATATTTTGTCGGCACGCTTCTGTGGGACATCCCGCATCAGCCATCCAAGTGCCTGATCGCCGATGTAAAACCAGGCAAGGATCGTGGCAAAGGCAAACAGCACCATGCACGCCGCCGTCACTATGCCGCCTGCATTTCCAAAACGGGCTGCCAGAGCCGCCGCCACCGCGCCGCTGCCGCCCAGGGAATCGATCTTCCCGGTCAGATTGTGCGGAAATACACAGAGCAGTAAAAAAGCGGTCAGGCTGCACCCTATGATCGTATCGAAAAACACCTCGAAAATCGCCCACATTCCCTGTTTCTGCGCTTCCTGCCTCTGTCTTAGCCTCCCCTTTCCCTCACTCATCCCATGCAGCACCGCCAGACTCCCCAGGCCCGCCTCATTGGAAAACACACCGCGCGATACCCCGCTCCGGATCGCCGCTGCCATTCCGTACCCGGTCATCCCGCCCGAAATTCCTGAAAAATTCAAAATACTGCTTCCATCCGTCTGTCCTGCATTATCTGCCAGTCCAAATGCCCCGCCCACAATTTTCCCCAATACTTCCGGTATCTGATCGTAAAAGCTGAACACGGCGATTCCACCTGCCAGCAGATACAGCCCCGCCGATACCGGTACCAGCACCGAAGCCGTCCATCCGATGCGTTTTGCCCCGCCAAAGAGCACCACGGCAGTCAAAACTGCCAGTATGATACCGGTTCCAAGCGGCGGCAGGGACGCTGCATAGCGCAGACTATCCGCCAGAGCCCCCGCCTGTACCATACATCCCATTCCAAGCGACGCCAGCACGCAAAACAGGGCATAGCATTTTCCAGCGAAACAGCTTCCAACCCCATTTTCCAGATAGACATAAGGTCCGCCCCCATACAAAATTCCCAGATAAACCTCCGTATATGCCAGCGCCATCCCCAGAAATGCCGCCGCCCACATCCAGAACACAGCACCCGGACCACCGATCGCCAACGCGGCTGCCACGCCCGTGATATTTCCCGTTCCGACCGTCGCCGCCAGCGCGGTGCAGGTCGTCAAAAGCTGTCCTTTCCCGCCGCTCCCAACCGTCTCTCCCCACCAGACTCTGATATGACGGATCGGAAATCCCCGCAGACGCACCATGCAGAGGACTCCAACCGCCAGAAACAGTCCCAGAAGCCACGGTCCCCACACCATTTTCTGTACGATTCTGAGCGCTTCCATCCGAGCACCTTTCTATATCTATTTTCACTCTATCAAACCAATCTTATGATTTACTATGATATTTCATTCTCCAAGCCGTGATATTGCCTTCCGAGAACTCTCTTTCCATCCACCTTTTCTTACACTTTCTGCAAACATCCGCAAACCCCATGACAAACCAGACCGGCAGTGCTACAATAAGCATATCGGACAGGCGGACAAATTTCCAAATCTCTGTCCTTCTGGAAAGGATGAAAACAATATGCCAGGTTTTACCACGCACTATATATTCGGCATGAAAGCATACAACGATATGCCGTTCACACCCTTAAAACACACGATCGCCAAATACCGCTGGCTCTACCAGCTCGGTCTGCAGGGACCGGATATGTTTTTCTATAATATCCCGATCCTGCGCCACCGCGATTACCGCAACGTCGGTTCCTATATGCACGAACACAAGGTAAACGCCTTTTTTGAGTGCTGTCTGCGCCGTATTGGAACCATCCGCTCGCGCCAGCAGCAAGAGGAAGCCATCTCCTATCTGGCCGGATTTATAAACCATTACATTGCCGATTCGATCTGTCATCCTTACGTGTACGGGCGCATCGGCTATCCGGTGGATGCCCCGACCTCCATGCATCACGGAATGCACGCACATCTGGAAAATGAGCTCGACGCGATCCTGCTCTGGAAATATAAAAAAAAGAAGCCGTCCGAATTTAACCAGACCGCCACGATCTGTCTAAATGGACAGGAAATCCAGTTTATTTCCCATTTCCTGGCTTCCTGCATCAACGAAACCTATTATCCGATCACCTACCGCAACAACTTCCAGGTTACTCCGGCGATGGTGCACCGCTCCATCTGGGCGCTGCGCTTCGGCTGCCGGACACTCTCGGACAAGAACGGCAAGAAAAAATTCGGCATTGCACAGGTCGAATCCATCTTCGTCAACCACCCAGTTGCTTCCGCGAAAATGGTAACGGACTCCGTAACCGACTACCGGAGCAGCTGTAACCTAAACCACGAAGCATGGAGCAACCCGTGGGATCCGACCCGCGTCTCAACCGCCTCGTTTGTTGATCTCTTCCATGAAACATTGGACAAATGCAGCCGTGTCTATGCGCTTTTAAACAGCGCCGTCACAGACAACATGCCGTTAGATAAACAAGATTTATCGCCGCTTTTGGCTGAACTGGGGAATGAGTCTTATCACAGCGGACTACCCGTTGATTAAAAACACGTACTTCGGTTCCTGGTAAATAAAAGCTGTCATATGAGAAACACTCATCTGTTTCTCATATGACAGCTTTTGTGATCACTTTTCTCTATTATACACAGAAAATATCCCGTGTCTGTGCAGACAACCTCTTATTCTGCGCTCTCTGTCTCTTCCTCCGCCTCAGTCGTATCGTACTCGCCTGCTGCTTCTTTCTCTTTCACCTTGGAAATCAGCTCTTTGGTATCCGGAAGTTTGAAATCCGCGCCAGCCTCATAGGAACCGCTGATAAACCATGCGTCCTCGTTATCCTGGTCGCTCTCCGGAACGATGCTGTAGGACAGTGCATACTGTTTCCACAGTCCGCCGTAGGAATCTTCACCGGACATCTCAATCGAGAAGTCCTGGGTGTGGACAATGTCGTTGAATCCCTTGATTAAATCTTCCGCATAAGTTCCTATCTGATCATCCGGCAGATCATCCGCAACTACCCATATCAGCATGATCTGTTTCTTGTTTGGCTCCATATAGAAATGGAAATCGCGGCCGTACTCGTAGGTACTTGTATCCTTGAACATGTCTTCCGCGTCCGTGCTGACCTGTGTCCAGTCAATCTCAACATTTTCCTGTGTCTCAAAATTCGGATCTCCGACTACCGTCTCAGAAGTCGGTTTTACAATCGTACTCTCCGTGCATCCGCTGAGCAGCGCCATACACGCAACCATCATTATCAGAAGTTTCTTCATCGTGTTCTTCTATCCCTTCATTCACTCATTCACAGCCGGAACCAGTCCGAACCGCATGGATATTATATAATATCGCCTTTTATTTTTGTAGTCATTTTAAAAAAATTCAAAAAATCTTCATACTTTCCAAAATCTCCCGTAAACAATCCATCCGGACCATTTTACCGCCATTTAGCGCATCCAGATTGTCAATCCAGATCCTCAACCGTAAGCTCTGTGTCATCCTCCTGCACACCCTGCTGTGTTTTGGCATCCTCTGCCTCTTTCTGTGCAGGTTTTTCTTTCAGCGGCTTCTTTTCCGTGGAACCAGTTCTTGCTTTTCCACTCTCTGCCAGCCGGGACGCAGCTGCATCTGCCGCCGGAACCTGTCCTGAACCAGATCGCACATCCATGTCAGACTCCGCCTGCTCTGTGCTCTCATCTGCCTCCGCTGTGCCAGACGCCCAGTAGGACGCGCCCATCCGCTTTTCAAGCAGTTTTTCAAACTCTTCCTGCGAACAGCCGATCTCCTGCAGACGCTGTCTTCTCCGTTTTCTCCGGTCCTCCTGACGTCTCTTTTCTTCCTGGTGACGCCGGTAGAACAGCCATACAAGCGCCGCACACGCCGCTGCCAGAAGCACACTGACGACCACAATCAGCACCGTTCTCACCGATACTTTCGGAAGTTTCGGCAGGGTCAGGTGAAACGAAAATTTCGCCTGCTTCGATTTTCCGGACGCACCTGTATTGGATGCTGCCGAATCCGATGCCGTATTTCCGTCATCCGAAGCCGTCTCCCCGTTTGCTTCCGCTTCTGCCGCCGATGCGCTGATCAGATACACCTGTCCAATCTTGCGGTCATTGTATTTGTAAGAAAGCAGTGCCACCGCACCCTGCGGCGCATCCTCCGGCAGATCTGTTACCACCGTCTTCTCCGCATCCGCAAACGAAGCATCCTTCGGGAGCGTGATGACTGCCAACGTATCCATCGATAAATCGGACGGCTGATAGCTATTATCTCCGATCTGCACCGGCTGATCGCCGCTTGTGTATGCCGTCTCATTTTCCGAAATATTTACATTTTTAAATCGTAGAAAGCCGAAATCCATCAATGCAATCGTATCCTGATAATGGGTCGCCTGCGTACTCTTCATCGTGACCGCGATCTGGCGTCTGTCATCCTTGATCGCATAGGTAACAAGCGTCTGTCCGGCAATCGATGTGTAACCGGTCTTTCCGGCTACCGCATATGGATAATAGTTCGGACTCTCTGTGTCAGTCGTAATAAGAAGCTTGTGCTCCGGCTGGATGGTCACACCGTCCGGATTGTTCTTCGTCGCCGGTAAGCGGTATCTCTTATCCTTACTGATCGTTAAAAGCGTGTCATTTTTATACGCCGCCGATGCGATCAGCGCCATATCATACACCGAGGTGAGCTGTGTGTCGTCATTCAGACCGGACGGATTCGCAAAATGGCTGTTCTCACAGCCAAGCTCCGCCGTCTTCTCGTTCATCATCTTCACAAAACCGTCGCGGCTTCCGCCCACATGCTCCGCCAGCGCATTCGCCGCCTGGTTGGAAGAACGCATCAGCAGCAGGTAGAGACAATCGCGCACCGAAAGCGTGTCGCCCTCCTCGATGGCGTTCTTGTTTCCGCTGCCATCTTCCACGTTGTAAACAGCATCGTGGGAAAATGTGATCGTATCATCCAGACTGCTGTTCTCTATGACTACGAGCGCCGTCAATATTTTCGTGATACTTGCCGGCGCCTTCTGCACATGGATGTTCTGCCCGAATAAAACCGCCCCGGAGTCCGCATCCATGACAATGCCTGCCTCCGACTCGATCCCCGTATCCGAGGGCCAGTCCGGCTTTGCAAATGCCGTCATCGGCATTCCGGCAGCCATCAGTGCCGTGATCATCAAACTTATCAGTAAACGTCTTAATCTCTTCATACGATTCCTTCCTGTCAGCTTTCCTTTTCTGGAAATCCTTTTGTATCATGAACGATATAAATTGGACGATCCTTCAATTCTGTAAACAGGATCGCGATATACTCCCCGATAATTCCCACAATCACGAACAGCATCGCGAACATAAAGCATAAAAGCACTACGATCGTCGCGTAACCATTGGGCGTTCCTTTGACCGCCCACTCATAAATCGTTTCCAGCATCACGAGCAGCCCCAGAAAGCCCACGATAATTCCCGAGTAAATGCCGAGCTTTAGCGGCAGATCCGAAAAGCAGAGAATCGTATTGATCGAAAATTTAAATAATTTCCGGATGCTGTACTTGCTCTCGCCCGCCACCCTGGCTCTCGCCTCATACTCGATGGTCGTCCGGTTAAATCCGATATTCTGCACATAGCCGCGCAGAAAACGCACTTTTTCCCGGTAATTGGTCTTTAACACCTGCGCCGCATTGGCAGTCAGCGCAAAGAAATCGGATGCGTTATTTTCCAGCTTCACATCTGAAATCTTGTTCAAAAATTTATAAAAAGCAGAAGACGTCAGGTTTTTGATGAATCCAGCCGATTTATTTTTCGTCCGGACCATGTTGATAACCTCATAGCCCTCTTCGAATTTTTCGATTATCTGCGCCACACATTCCGGCGGATGCTGCAGATCGGCATCCATACACACGATGCCCTCCCCGCTGCTGTGGTCCAGCCCCGCAAGCATCGCCGCCTCATGGCCAAAGTTACGGGAAAAGTTGATCACACGTACCCGCGGATCCGCTGCTGCCAGTTCTGCCAGAATCTGCCCCGAGGCGTCCGCACTTCCGTCGTTGACAAAAATCAGTTCGTAATTCCACGGCAACGCCTCAAAAACCGGAGTTGCCTCCCGATAGAACTCATGCAGCGCCTTTTCCTCGTTGTAAACAGAAATCACGATCGAGATCGTCTTTGGTTTCTGTCCGTTCATATTTTCCATCCTGTTCTGCATGGTTGTCTGTCTGGTTTCATTTTTCTTCTTATCTTCCATGCTGTCTGTCCGTTTTTTCTTATCTTTCTTACTCATATTTCATCTTTCAATTAAGCATCCGGGTCATCCAAAATTTCGATCGCTATCGAAGAATGTGCCGGAACCCGTTTTTCCACCGGCGGCAGCGTCATATAGTCGCCATAAATCCACTCCAGCACTTGCTCATAGCCCACCGGCACCATCAGCTTTGTGTCCTCAAACGGCAGATCCACCGCGTGCTCGCACCATGCGCCCTCCAGCGTTACATAGAGATAATCCGGCTGGTAATTGCTGTAATACCAGTGTTTCGTCTTCTTTTTGCGATCCTTCGCCGCTGCAAGTCTCTGCAGCTTAAATAAAACCGGCATCGGGACAAGGTGTCCCACACTTGCCAGCACACCAACCCGCAGCTTATCCATCAGGCTGTATTTGCTGAAATCAATCTGATCACGGTGTGCGATCGCCATTCCATAAATGACCTTCTGAAGAAATTTTGCGCTCCACGCGCCCACCTTACTATCCGGCAGGCGGTCAAGGACGAACAGATCCACCCAGAGATGGTTTAATTTTCCCTCATAAAACTGCATCTGCTCATTGTCCTCATGAACGCGGCTGTTGTCATAGATGACGCGCGTTGTAAAATCATAAAACACCTTGCCGCCCCGGATCTCCTCCGGGCGCAGCAGGGACATTCCCTCCGGCAGCTCCCGCGGCGCTACCTTCAAAAACATCTCATAATTGGCACGTGTAAATGCCAGATCGACATCATCATCCCACGGGATAAATCCCTCATGACGCACCGCGCCCAAAAGTGTCCCGGAATCCAGCATATAGGATATCTTGTATTTCCGGCAGATCCGGTCTATCTCCTTCAAAAGGCGCAGATTCGCCCGGTGAACCTTCTCAAGCCCCGGATACGGCGGCAGTTTGACCGCCCTGCGGCTCTCTGATTTTTCCTCATTCATGATGGTTGTCCCCTCATTTTCTCCTGTAACCGTTCATTCTCTGTCACAGCTGCTCATTTTCACAGGCATTTTCTTACAGGCAGAGTATCTCCCCGCCTGTGAATTGCCGCGGTTCCCGTCCCTACTGACGGCATGCCTCACGAAGTGTCTTTGCCATATAATCAATCATTTCATCTGTCATGCCCGGATAAACGCCGACCCAGAAGGTATCGCGCATGATACGGTCGGTATTTTCCAGAGTTCCGGCTACGCGGTAGCCGCAGTTTTCTTTCCGCATCTCATCAAAGCACGGATGCTTGATCAGGTTTCCGGCAAAGAGCATACGCGTCTGCACGCCCTTTTCCTCGACATATTTGACTACCTTGTTCCGATCCACGCCCTCTTGGCAGGTCAGAAGGAAACCAAACCAGCTCGGATCGGAATGCTGACAGGCAACCGGCAGGATATATGCGTCCTCGGTTCCGGCAAGTCCCGCTTTCAGACGGGCGAAATTGTGTTTTCTGCGCTCCACGAAGGATGGAAACTTTTCAAGCTGCGCGCAGCCGATCGACGCCTGCAGGTCGGTCGCCTTTAAATTATATCCAAAATGGGAGTATACATATTTATGGTCGTAGCCAAGCGGCAGCTCACCATACTGGCGGTCAAATCGGTGACCGCAGAGGTTATCGCAGCCGGACGGGCAGACACAGTCGCGTCCCCAGTCGCGGAAGGAACGGATAATCTTGTTTAAAAGCGGATTGTCCGTGTACACGGCACCGCCCTCGCCCATCGTCATGTGGTGCGGCGGATAAAAGCTGGACGTTCCGATATCTCCGATCGTACCGGTAAAATGCCACTCGCCGTTCAGCTCATAGCGGCTTCCGAGGGCATCACAGTTGTCCTCCACCAGCCACAGGTTATGACGGTCACAGAATTCTTTTACCTTCTGTAAATCAAACGGATTCCCCAGTGTGTGGGCGATCATAACCGCTTTCGTCTTCTCTGAAAGCGCCGCCTCCAGCTTATCGGCGTCGATGTTGTATTGTGGAATCGTCACATCCACAAACACTGGAACTGCGCCATACTGGATCGCCGGGGTTACCGTCGTCGGGAAACCTGCCGCAACCGTGATAATCTCATCGCCGCGGCACACCCGGCGCTCTCCCAGCAATGGGGAAGTCAGCGCCATAAATGCGATCAGGTTCGCGGAGGAACCGGAGTTTACAAGGGAACAGTATTTGACGCCCAGGTAGTTCGCAAGCCCCGCCTCAAACTGATCGGTGTAACGTCCGGAGGTCAGCCAGAACTCCAGCGCACTGTCTACCAGATTGACCATCTCATGGTTATCGTAAACACGGGACGCATACGGAATCCGCTGTCCCTCGGTAAATTCTTTTTTCTGATTATGATATTTATCGCAATACTCTGCCACCAGATCGAGAATCTGCTGACGCGCAGCCTCTTTTCCGTCCGACAGGGTTACTTTTTCTTCTGACATGTTTCTCCTCCTGCTTTTGCTACCGTTCTCTGCCGCAGCCGTATCAGCTCTGCCTGCTGCCAGACACACCTTTCGTGCAGCCGCCTGCATCTATCTATGTTTCTTCAAACCGAGCCGCATACGCCCGGATCTGCTCATCCGTCACCTCGCGCATATCCGCTCCGGCAAGCCACTTCTTCGACCATTCCACCGTCGCAGCCATCGCCTCTTCTACATGGAAGTGCGGCTTCCAGCCAAATACCTTTTTCACTTTGGAACAATCCAGTTTCAGAAAATTCGCCTCATGCGGACCTCCGTCATAGCGGTTGATCCAATGCATCCCGCCGCCCCATGTTTCACAGAACAGATCCGCCAGACGTCCTGTATTGACGCAGTCACAGTCATCCGGTCCGACGTTGTAGCAGCCCGCCAGCTCCGCATTTTCCCACTGCACCTTTGCCACCGTCAGATACAAAAACAGCGGCTCTAACACATGCTGGAACGGGCGCGTCGAATGCGGATTCCGCACGATGATCGGCTCTTTCTTTTCCGCTGCGCGCACGCAGTCCGGCACGATCCGGTCCGCCGCAAAATCACCGCCGCCGATCACATTGCCAGCACGACAGGTTGAGACGGCGCAGCGGCCGTCCGTGAAGAACGACTGCTTATAGCTGTGTGTCACCAGCTCCGAACAGGATTTGCTATTGGAATACGGATCATAGCCGTCCAGTGGGTCATTTTCGCGGTAACCGTACTCCCATTCCTTATTTTCATAAACCTTATCCGTCGTCACATTGACGAGAGAGCGGACGGATTCACACTGTCTGGCGCATTCCAGCACATGAACCGTACCCATGACATTCGCCGCATACGTGCCGACCGGATCCCGGTACGACTCGCGCACGATCGGCTGCGCTGCCAGATGGAGTACAATCTCTGGCTTCGTCTCATCAAACACCTGTTTTAAATGGGCAAAATCGCGCACATCCCCATCCACATGGTGAATCGTCTCCCCCAGATGCAGGATCTCAAACATCGACGGATCGGTCGGCGCTTTCAGCGCGTAGCCGGTCACCTCCGCCCCCGCCAGATGGAGGATGCGGACCAGCCAGCTTCCCTTAAAGCCTGTGTCACCGGTCACAAGGACCCGTTTTCCTTTATAAAAATCAAGAAGTTCCATGGTTTTCCTCTTTTTAATTAATTTCGTGATTTCATCACTCCATTATCTTTGCTGAGTGCTCTTATTATATCATACTTTCTTACAGGATTTGTGTCTATTCCTTGAATTTTCCCTTACAGTACATTATTTCCACAGCTTCCAGGGCGCATTGCCTTCCTGCCACATCTGTTCCAGCTGCATCTTGTCACGCTGGGTATCCATACATTTCCAGAAACCGTCGTGGCGGTATACCATCAGCTGTCCGTCCTTGGCAAGCTGCTCCAACGGCGCTTTCTCAAAGACGGTATCATCGCCCTCGATATAGTCAAAGACGCCTGGTTCGAGTACCATGAAGCCGCCGTTGACGATCTTGCCGTCATCATCGTTCTTCTCACGGAACTCGCGGATGTGTCCGTCGCTGTCAACATCCATGACACCGAAACGCTGTCCGATGTTGACGCCGGTCAGGGTCGCGATCTTGCCGTGCTGCTTGTGGAATGCCACCAGCGCGTCCAGATCCACGTTGGAAACGCCGTCGCCGTAGGTCAGCATGAACGTCTCATCCCCAATGTAATCGCGGATACGTTTGATACGACCGCCCGTCATCGTGTGCAGTCCGGTATCGACTAGCGTCACGCGCCACGGCTCGGAATAGTTGTTATGCACCTGCATCTCGTTCTTCGCCAGATCGAAGGTCACATCCGACGTATGCAGGAAATAATCAGCAAAATACTCTTTTACTACATACTGTTTGTAGCCCAGGCAGATCACAAAATCATTGAATCCATACTGGGAATAGTGCTTCATGATATGCCAGAGAATCGGCTGTTCTCCGATCTCGATCATTGGCTTTGGTTTTAAATGGCTTTCCTCGCTGATTCGTGTGCCGAATCCACCCGCTAATATTACAACTTTCATTGCACTTCTCCTTCTGTCCATCGTTTTTATCAAAATATAGTAACTGTTCAGTAGGTCTGCGCATTTACTGCGCTGACCGTACGAAAACATGAGCCAGCAGGCAAAAATCCCATTGCCGCAGGCAATTTTTAATGGATTTTTGCGCGTGACTGTGAAGGTACTGAACAGTTACGAAATATATTCAAATGGTTTTCTTCCAAAATTCTCATCGCATCCCGCACTGCATCCGGGTCGTTATGCAGGTAGGTTTCCAGATCCTCATCGCTCGCCGTCCGGTAATTCAGTCCCAGCTCCCTTGATACCTGTAAATATGCTTTCCGGTACGGTGCTGTCCGGATTTCTGCCCGGGTTGTCCATGCATTTCCAAAGACCGTCAGCACGGTAAATGCCAGCATACAGACCTTTAAAGGTGTGCGTACTGCCCGTTTCTCCGGCGCGCGTGTTTTCGCCTTATCTGCCTCTGTTTCCTGCGCCTTTTCCCGGCACATACTCCAGACGAGTGCAAACGTAAGCAGAATTCCTACAATTCCCATCTGATACTGTATCTCGTACCGCGAGGACATCCCGTACTCGTCCTTCAGGAAAATCCACCGCGCCGCCAGCACCAACAGATGGTTACAGCCGCCGCTGAGAACCAGCAGAAGCGGAAAAATAGTCTTTTTATAAAGCTGAAACCGCACATTCAGATACAGTGCCAGCAGATACGAAACAAACACTGCCAGCCCCAGCAGATACACCAGATGCAGCCGGACAAACCAGGGGCTTCCTGCCTCCAGCTCCTGAATCTGCGCCACGCCGATCACCGACGATGCCACCGCTTTCAGCAGAAACCGCAGGAAAAAGAGCGGCTGGGCGGCAAATTCCTGAGCGATTGAAACATCTGTCACTGCTCCACGGTGCACGTAAACTGCCTGTGAATTGCTCCAAAGATATAATACCATCGCAAGAACCGTTGTCAATGCCCCGATGCACCAGGTTCTCCGGCACTTTCGGCTCCAGGAGCGGCTGCTTGTTTCAGCATCCCCGCGCCGATCCGCCAGCCACAGTGCGCCGTATGCCAGCACCAAAATCACCGCATAGCCGCCGCTGTACGGTCCTGCCACCAGCACGACCAGCAGGATCGGCAGAATTGCCAGAAGCACCCGGTCAGACATATTCCGGCACCGGGTCGCCGCTGCATGGTCGAGGACCGCAAAATGGAATAAAAATCCGGAGATCGACAGAGTGCAGACCCAGCCGGTCCCGTTCGTCATCATTTCCCATTTATTCAGGCTGAAATATACAAACTGAATCAACAGGAAGGAAAGATAGCCGACCGAGCGGTTCCGCTCTGCGTAGAGCGCCAGCACCGCCGCGCCAGCACCCAGGCTCAAAACACCCAGAATCATGTCAAAATACGTATTATAGCCAAATAGTTTCACATTGATGATGCGCCCCAGATACGTGATCGGAACGCGCGTCAGGATATCCGGTACAAAGAATTTCGCCGGATTTGTCACATCCGGCAGATACGAATTGACCAGCCGGATATAATCCGAATACGCCACATTGTCCGAGGCATGAAATATATACCAGATATAAAACAAAATCCCCAAAATAACCGGAAGCCCTAAAAATACACGGCGTTTCATCCGTTTCTCCTCTTTAAAATGCTCAGCTGGTTCAAGTAAAGTTCAAATAACTGACGGTGTTTCTTCGTAATAACCTCCAGAATCACACCACTGATCCACAACAGGAACGAAATCACATAGAGCCCGGAACACGCGATCAGGGTTGGGAACTTCGGCACCATGCCGGTTGCCAGATAGCCGCTGAGCACCGGCGCGAAAAATGCCGTTGCAATCGCAAAACAAATGAGTCCCAGCCATCCAAAGAACGCAAATGGCTTGTAATCCCGGAAGAGTCTCGCGATCGTGCGCAGCACCTTAAATCCATCCGAAAACGTATTTAACTTTGACACACTTCCCTCCGGGCGGTCACGGTATCCAACCGGGATCTCCACCAGCTTAAAGTTCTTGTCCAGCGCATGGATGCTCATCTCCGTCTCAATCTCAAATCCGGTCGAAAGAATCGGGAAGCTCTTGACAAATTCATAGTTAAATGCGCGCGCGCCTGTCATGATGTCCTTGATATTGCTCTTGAAAATCAGGTTGATAAGCCCACGCACCAGACGATTTCCCGTATTGTGGAACGGACGCTTATTTTCGGTAAAATACGTCGAAGAAAGGCGGTCGCCGATGACCATATCCGCTTTTCCCTGTAAAATCTGGTCTGCCAGCTTTCTCGCGTCCTCCGCCGGGTAGGTGTCATCGCCGTCCGTCATGACATAGCACTCCGCGTCAATGTCGCGGAACATGCTGCGGATGACATTTCCCTTGCCCTGCTGGTATTCATAGCGCACAACCGCGCCTGCCTCCCTGGCAATCTCATCCGTATGATCCGATGAATTATTGTCATATACATAGATCGTTGCCTCCGGCAATGCCTCGCGGTAGTCCTTGACCACCTTGGCAATCGTCTGACCTTCATTATAACACGGAATTAATACCGCTATCTTGTCCATTTTTCTCCTCCCGTTTTCACTCTTCCACCGTTTTGGCGGACCATTCCGGATTGATCACAACAGCCCGTTTTGTCTCAGCTGTACTTACCAATTCCAATTTTATCTCTCTCTGAAGCCCTGTCAGATCAAGCTGTACTTCCATCGGTTCATATTCCTTCTGTCCCGCCTGGATCACAGCAGCCGTCCGGCTGTTTGTCCCATCCGAGGCGATGATTTCCACTTCAAATGGCTGCTTCAGCACCCAGTAGTCCGGATCACACAGAACCGTCCGGATCGTCGGATGATCGTCCCCGCTGGTATTCTCCCAGCGCCATTCTGGCACTTCTTTTTCCGGCTCCTGTGCATCCATGAAAGTCTCCTGCGTGCGATACCAGCAGTTTTCGCGTCCATGCGCCATCTCAAGCCCTGCCAGCGTAAAGGACTGGCTGCCCTGCAGGATTGTTTCCTGATACTCCATATCATGCACGTACCATCCCGCCTCATTCATCCATTCCAGATAGCTTTCCAACGTCTCAAGTCCCTGCGGGATCATGTCATAGACGCCCTCGCCTGCCTCCATCGCCGCCTCGATTTCATCGATATAGGCATCTTTCTGCTCCGAAAGCTCATTGACGATCGAATACCGGTTCCAGACCGGCACATCTTCGCCTGCAAGACGCGCATAACTTCCCACATCCGACCAGGTCAGGAAAATGCGGTCAATCTTGGAACGTTCTTCCGGTGTAAACAGCTGATGATCGTGAAATACGTAAGGCAGATTGCTGCGGATACTCTCACGGCTCACCGCCCGCATCGCCCATTCCCCGCCGTTCCAGACACAGGTGTAAGCATCGTAAGCGCGCCCGGCGTAAACAACTATAAACATAATTGCAAATACAACGCCGCCTGTCAGCCTGGGAGAAATGGAAGTCATTCCCTGCAGCACCAGGCACCCGCAAAGCATTCCGGCAAATAAGATTCCGCCCATAAAATAGCGGCTGTGTCCCGTCGTTGCCGCCCAGAGAATAAAGGATGCGGCATACAGCAGAAATAGGGTTCCCGTCCTGCTTCTGACCCGCTTCCAAATCCAGCAGAGTCCGGCTCCCGCCGCTCCCAGATACATCAGCGCCAGATCCAGGTTGTATTTCGCCGGAATCTCACTCAGACGGTAATCTGGATGCCGTATCATCGAATATGCCCACAAAAGAAACTCTTTTATATTGCTGGGTCCCCATCTCGGGTCCTTAAAGTCCGTTTCCCCAAAATACGGCGAATGAAACAGGCTGTTATAATAAGGATAAACTGGATTTTTCATCGCTATCCCATTGTAAATCAGGTACACGCTGACGGGAATCACCCCCGTCACCAGACACCCCAGAAACAGCTTCGGTGTCAGATACTTCCGGATTTTCCACAGATACAGAAGCACCAGCGGCACCAGATACACGATATTCGTCATCTTGAGGCAGAACAGGATTCCACCAAACAGGCAGAATAAAACCGCCTCGCGCTCCCGCTTTGCCTCATCCAGCCCGCGCAGAAGCAGAAATACCATTTCCAGCAGAAACGGCAGCGCCAGAAGCTCGACCATGTAGCTGCCGCTCTCCTGAATCAACTCCAGGCGGCTGACAATCAGAAATGCCAGTACCGGCGCAAGATGCTTCGACCAGCTGCATTTTCTTTCCAGCCGGTCTGCCTCCATGCTCAGGAACACCGTTACCTGCCGATAAATCACAAGCATCGCCAGTGCGTTTAACAATGTCCCCATCCGAAGCCCCAAAATCGCCCTGAATGGATAAAACATCCGGTCGCCCAGCCGGAAACCGAACATCTGGAACCGTCCCGGTATCACATGATAATGAAGGTTGTCCACAAATCCGGGTATCTGCGACAGCAGGTGATAGTTCTGCGTATCATAGCTCTGATCCGGGGCAAATCCCTTGACCGAAAAGAATGCCAGGATGAACAAGCTTCCCGCTATAAAAAGCGGACTCACTCCTGCATGATCCCGTTCAAATCTTCCGATTGCCGCCATGACAGCGCCACATAAAACGAGCGCTGCCGCCCGCGACAAAACCGTTCCCTGTGGTACATGTAAAAGCCATGCCAGAAGATCCAGCACTTCCAGCCACCAGATAAAAAGCGTATAGGCAAGCAGCACTGCAAAGCTGCGGGTACTGACTCTCCATTTTGCCGTTTTGTCTGCCGGTCTGTTTCCAAATAACATACTTTTCCCTTGTAATCATCCAGTTTTCTTCATGAACCTGCTGAATCATTACTTCCTTTCCATGAAACAAAATATATCCTAAAAGAAATATTCCTCCAGCATCAGGCACAGTGCATGGTACACTGGAAGATGCAGCTCCTGAATCTTAAATGTCTCCTGCTCCGGCACGACAATCGCAGTGTCGCTGTACCCACGGATCCGCCCGCCGTCGCGTCCCAGAAGCCCGATAACCTTAAGCCCCTTTGCCTTTGCCGTCACGGCTGCATACAGGACATTTTTTGAATTGCCCGAGGTTGAGATTCCGAGGAACACATCCCCCTCTTTTCCATATCCAAGCACCTGTTCCGCGTAAGTCATGCTGCCGTCCACATCATTCATAAATGCGGTGGTCAGACCCGCATGGCCGGTCAGCGCGATCGCCGGAAGTCCCTGCTGCAGCTTTTCGGAAAGTTCCGCTCCCATCTGCGGATCCACCGTTTTCAGTGCCCTTTCTATCTCTTCCGAAACTGGGCGCTTCTTCACAAACCCCTTCATCAGCTCGCCCACGATGTGCTCCGAATCCGCACAGCTTCCGCCATTTCCGGCAATCAGAAGTTTTCCGCCGCGCTCATAGCACTCTTTCAGCGTCTCATACGCAGTGCGAATATCCGCTTTCACCGGTGCAAGAACCGGATAGCGGCTGATCAGCTCGTCTAGGTACTCGTATTCCTTCATGATTTCTATTTCCTCCTGTCAGGTTTTTCGATGTCTATTGAGCTTCTGCATCATAAAATAAATACTCCTGCTCAAACATTTCCAGATTGTTCTGCGCTTCTTCCTCCGGCACCGCTGTGTCGGATACCCGCGCAAGCATATTTCCATTTTCAAAAAACAGATCGGTCAGGCTGCCTCTGCGGATCTGCTCCCGCAGAAGATCCAGACTCCACTCCCAGCTTCCCGGTCCCAGATAGCCTGCTTCCGCGTAGACATAATCTGTCTTCGCATACGCCATATAGGTTTCAAACGCCTCCGGCGAGTTGACGAGTTCGACGTTGCCCCACGGCGATGTAATATCCTTATACGACTCCACATTGCACGGGAACTGCAAACAGTACGGATGCGTTCCAAATGCGATCACCCGGTTTTCCGGATCCTGCGACACTTCCTGCCAGATCAGCGTGTTTCCCTTTTCCTCCATCCGCGCCTGTTCCTGCGCCCGGTGGTTGACACGCCCTTTATTCAGAAGATGAATCTCCGAAAATCCAGCCGTCCACGCCCAGCTGCTGATCGCCGTGACAATCAAATTTAGTACCAGCAACGGCGCCAGGCACTTCGACGCGAGCGGATAAAAGCCGATTTTCTTAAAATACACCATCGCCCGGCATGCCCCCAGAATCAGCATAGAATACAGAAGCATGAAATAATTTCCGTCGATCTGGTAAAGCATCGACAGGCTGATCAGGCTGACGATCACAAATGGGAAGAAAATTACCAATGCCGCGTTCCAGATATGGGACTGCTCATCTCCCTTTTTGGAGAAAATCCCATAAAGCACCAGCATCACAATCAACACCGCCATCAGCGAGGTTCCCCACGCCAGAATTACATGCCCCATATCTTCACCCTGCGGCTGCATCAGCATCTGCCAGATGCGCCGCGCCAGCACATGAAGCGTTGATTCCTCCTGATAATTCTGCGGCAGCTCCGAGGTAGCAAATGGGTATTTCATTTTAAAACCAAACCATGCAAAAATCGAAGTAAACACCGAAGTGACCGGCATTCCCGTGATCTTCATCGTCCGCGCCCAGATACCGGCCAATGCCCCAAACGGCAGGCATAAGGAGCCAATCAGGCGGACCAGATGGTGAAACAGGTCAGCCGCCGCCCCGCGCTCATGAAACCAGAACCACAGAAGGTACAGCCCCATCATGCCAAATACGGCAGTGGAAAAGACCAGGGAGGTCGGCTTCATCGTGAGGGACAGGAAATAGGAACCGGCTGCCCCGGAGAGGAATATCCAATGATTTTCATACACATGAATATACTGAAAGAAACATCCCAGCATAATAAGCTGCAGCAGCCACGTAATCAAATCCGCCTTGGCTGTGAGCGCCATATTCATGATGCCCGGCACCGAAACCGTCAAAACAGCTGCCATAATTCCCGGCAAGACGCTGTGATACGTTAGTTTCTTCTCTGTCTCCTGCTTTCGATTGCCCGTCAGCAGCACCGCATTCCAGACCATCGCCCCGATTCCCAGAACTGCCAGCCAGAGGTTAAAGAACGTCAGGTAGCTGTGACTCGCCAGATCGCAGAGCGGCAGAGTCAGCACCTCAAAGCCCTTCGAATACACATAGACCATGCCGACCAGCCCCGGATTCTCATACAGCCCGGTTCCACCTGCCACAATGTACTGGGAACGCACACCATACCAGAGTGTATCAAAGTCGAGTGCGATATTCAGGCGTCCCACCTGAATCAGGAACATCAGGACACACCAGCCAGCCGCCAGCGTCCATGCCCGGCGCACCCGGCGCGGTATTTCCCGCGATACCCCGCTGCCAGCCGGTTTGTTACTGTTCACGCATACGTGCCCAGTAACGGAATTTGCCGTGGCTTCGCATTTAAATACGGCAAATTCCTGCTGCCACCACGTTTTCTTACGGCACTTTCGGTTCCAAAAGTGCCTACCTGTGAACAGTAACGCCTGTTTCCCTGCCTCAATCACATGAACCGACACCTTGTCCCTGCCATCCAGCATCCAGGAAAGCGTCTGCCATCCCATGATGCACTGGCAGGAAATCGAGGAAAAATCAAAGCCCAGCGCCGCCACACCCAGAGCATAGACGATCAGGCGCATCCAGGCGATTTTTCCAACGCCAAGGGCAGAAAGGAGGCAATACACAACGATTGCAAAGGAGGCGCCAAAAAGGAAGTCCATATAAAAAGAAAAATAAGGCCGCTCCCAGACCGTTTCCCTGAAAAACACCAGTTTTCTCAAAAACCGCCCGATCGCCAACAGGCTAATCAGATACACCGCCGACACCACCATCGGCAGAAATACCACATGAATCCAGGAAAACACCAGCACAACCGCCGTCAGCCAGTACATCCGGCTGCGTCCGCGCTTCAAAAGCGCCAGCCCCCCAAAGATCAAGACTGCCAGAATCGCAATCTCCACATACATCCGTTTCGATTCCGTGAAATGAATGTAATCCGCAAAAAAACCATTTCCCGTAAACAGCGTTTTCGCCGGAATCAGAACCGCCGCCACGCAGAACAGCACCAGAAAAAGACCAGCCATGCGCACGGCTGCGTCTGGTCGTCCATTTTGTCTCTGATTCTGCATGTCGATGGTTCCTCTCTTTCTAGTTTATGTACTCCCGGAATCTTTTTGTGAGCCGCATTCTATATACGCCCGCCTAAAATCCCGCGCACCGCATCCAGCAGCGTCTCCGCATACGCATCATAACCGCCCGCCGGGCAGCTTCCGTCCTCTTTTATAAGTCCAGCCGCCCTATCTTCCGCATGTTCTTTTGCCCCATAGCCGGTTCCGACAAGGACTCCGGTCACGCCGAAGTTTTTTCCCGCCTGCGCGTCGATGCGCTTGTCCCCGATCATATAGGAATGCACCTTATCAATGCCCTCCGGCAGATCGCGCTCTGCCATCTCAAACATTCCCGTCTCCGGCTTGCGGCAATGGCATTTTTTCTTATAAAGTCCAATCCCATGCTCCGGGTGGTGCGGGCAATAGTAAAACGCATCTACGTGTGCTCCGTCACGCTCCAGCACCTCATTCATATAATCATGAAGGATTTTTACATCCGCCTCGGTATAGTAACCTCTCGCCACGCCCGCCTGGTTGGTAATGACGATCACCTTATATCCGGCCTCGTTCAGGAGACGGACCGCCTCTGCGGTACCGTCAATCAGCTTCAAATCTTCTTTTCGGTGAAGATAATTGACCTCCACGTTCATCGTGCCATCACGGTCGAGGAATACTACTTTACAGCTATTTTTACACATGGAATGTATACTCCTTATCCGGCATCTGCACCTGAATATCGCGGTAGTCCCAGCGGTCCTCATCGCAGATCCAGCTCTGAGCGCCGCGCAGTTCGAAATTCCAATCCATCAGCTGTCCGCCTGCCGCTTCCAGACGGCGCGCCACCTGATGTTTAACGTTGTATGGGCAGTACACAAGAAGGAAGCCGCCGCCGCCCGCACCTAAAAGCTTTCCGCCGAGGGCGCCCGCTTTTTTCGCCTCGTCATAGAGCATATCAATCTGCGGATTTGTGATCTTGCTGCTCATCCGCTTCTTGCTCTCCCAGCCGTAATCCAGGAGGCGGCCGAAATTGTGGAGATTTCCCTTTAAAAGCTCATCCTTCATCGCATAGGAAAGCGCCTTTACCTCGCACATCGCCTGAAATGCGTCCGGTTTCTTATAGTTGCTTACCTGATCCTTGATAATATTCGCGGATACATGGATATTGCCCGTGTAGCATAACAACAGGTTATACTGCAGCTCATTGATAATATCGCGGCGGATGCGGAGCGGGTTTACCACGACGTTGTTGCGTCCGTGAAATTCGATAAAGTTAAAGCCGCCGAAGGTCGCCGCATACTGATCCTGATAACCGCCGGAAATCCCCAGATCGATCCGCTCCACGCCGTAAGCCAGATCCGCCATCGCATAATTATCCAGCGTAATTCCTTTCCAGCGCGCCATCGCGGTCAGAAGACTTACCATGACGGTCGAGGAGGTTCCAAGTCCCGAACCAGCCGGAGCATCACACTGTAAATAAACCTCGCATCCCTGCTTGATATCCATCGCCCGCAGCGCTGCCGTGACAAGATCCAGCCGTCCATCGCAGACGTAATTTTCCTTCGCATTATACTTGACTGTCATATCAAAATCCAGGGAATGAACCGTGATCTGGTCATCATCCCTCGGAATGATCGAACAATATGCATATTTATTGATAGTACTTCCGATAATGGCACCGCCCTGTTCTACACAGAATGGTTCTACATCCGTACCGCCGCCGCCAAAACTCACGCGCAGCGGCGCTCTTCCTCTGATTACCATGTAATGTCTCCTTTTCTTACGTCCTCCTGGAACCGGAAATAATCCTCCGGCACACCGATATCAATAAAATAGCCGTCATTTACGATGCCGCCGAGACGTCTTCCCTCCTGCATCCACCTGGGGATGCACTCATTTTCCAGCGAAACTTTTCCCTCCGGAATCTCATCCAGAAGCGCCCGCTTCATCAGGTACACACCGCCGTTGATCGTGCCCGCCCCAGTATTGCCGTTTTTCTCATTAAAAGCGGTCAGCAGCCCGTCGGTCAGGCGCGCCGCCCCATAACGGGAAATATCCGGCACACCGCGCAGAACCAGCGCCATCTCCAGATTTTTTTCCTGCTGGATCCGGCTCAAATCGCCGAAATCCATCTGATAAAATGTATCGCCATTCAGGACAAAAAACTGCTCGTCCGTCACATATTTCCCGGCATTCTTGATCGCGCCCGCCGTGCCGAGCAGCTCTTCCTCATACGCATACCGCGCCCGGATGCCAAACCGCGATCCGTCTCCAAAATATTCTTCCACCATGCCGCCCTTATAACCGACGGCAAAAATAATATCATCAATTCCGCTTTTTTTCAGCCCCTGAAGCACATACTCCAGAAACGGCTTACCTTCAACCAGCGCCATCGGTTTCGGACGATCGCTTACCACACTGCGAAGCCGCGTCCCCAGTCCGCCAGCCAGAATGATTGCCTGCATACTGTACTTCCTTTCTGTCTGTTGTTTCCAACTCAATTTTTACTGTTTTTATACTGAAAGATACAATTTTTACTTTTGTCAATCTGTCAACCGCTATTAAGTCCAGTTTAACTTATATATCTTACCACATTTCCCTGGTGATTTCCACTAGATAGGGCGGTTTTATGCTGCTCCAACTCCTGTTACTGTTCACACATGTGTGCCCAGCAACGGGAGCTTGTCGATGCTTCGCATTCCAAATCGGCATGATTCGACAGATTTTTTTATTTGGCAGACACTCTGTTCCGTGCTACAATCTTAGTTATAAATTGGGATTTGGAGGAAATGCATATGGCACGTGATATGACAAAAGGAAATATAACCGGACACCTGATTGCCTACGCGGTTCCGCTTGTTTTTGGAAATTTATTTCAGCAGCTCTACCATACGGTCGATTCGGTGGTTGTCGGACAATTTTACGGAAAAGAGGCATTGGCGGCGGTCGGCGCGGCGGGTCCGATCATGAATATCCTGACTTTTCTGATTGTGGGACTGTCACTCGGCGCATCGATTTTGATGGCAAGCTACTTTGGAGCAAAAGACTACCAGCATTTGAAAGATGAATTTGCGACCTCTGTACTCTCCGGACTGCTTTTGACCATCGTGCTCTCCGGAATTTCACTGGCCGGAAGCCGCCTGTTTATCCGCCTGACGCAGACGCCGGAAGAGATATCGGCGCAGGCGTCCTTGTATTTGCAGATTATCTCGCTGGGTCTTATTTTTACCTTTTTTTACAATATTTTCTCCGCCGCCCTGCGCGCGATCGGAGATTCCAGAGCGCCGCTCTATGTCCTGATCCTGACGACCATTGTCAATGTATTTCTGGATGTATTCCTGGTTGGCATCTGCCACCTCGGTGTTCCCGGTGCGGCAATCGCTACAATCATCTCGCAGGCAGTCTCTGCGCTCGCCCTCTTTGTCTATATCTGGTCGAAAGTGCCGCTCTTACGGCTCGGCATCCGGGATCTGAAACTGAAAACCTCGATGCTCAAAAAAACGATCGATTTCAGCTCCATTTCCGCCGTCCAGCAGACGATTCTCTACATCGGCCGCCTGCTCGTCCAGTCCGGCGTCAATGCACTCGGTGTCGATGCAGTTGCCGCTTTTAATGCCGTCTCCATCATCGACAGCTACGTGCTCGCCCCGGGCGACAGCCTCGCGGCATCTATCACGACGTTCTCCGCACAGAACCTCGGCGCGAAAGAGTATGACCGGATTCCGAAAGGGCTTCGGAAAATGCTGGTGATTGCAGAAATTTATATTATTTTGACAGCGGTGGTCGTGCTGTTCTGCCGTCACCCGCTGCTCGGCATTTTCTTGAAGCCGAATGAAACGGAGGCGCTGCGTCAAGGCATGTCCTATCTGGTGCCGATGGCTAGTTTTTACTTCATCAGTGGTATCACCAATACCTTTCAGGGATATTACCGGGGAATCGGGCACCTGATGATCACCCTGTTCGCGACTCTGGTGCAGATTCCGATCCGCGTTGTGATCAGTTATGCGCTGTTTGGACGGCTGGGAATTCAGGCTGTAGCGATTGGTACGACGATTGGATGGGCTTGTATGGTGGTATTTGAGCTTTTGATGTATCGGAGGTATGGACGGGTGGAAGCGCTGCGGAAGAACGATCGGTAATATAGAATGCTCTTTCCTTCCTTGGATAACTTTAAATTATCCTTACGCAAGAAAACGATCAGAAGCACATCCCCCTGATCGTTTTCTTTATTATATATAATTTTCTATCTTTTACTATTTTTTATTCAAAATCTTCCTTAATCACATCCCAAGCCGCATCGATACTGAAATGCTCGCGGATATAAACCTGCGTTTTCTCTGCCAGGTCTTCCAGGCGTTTTTCGTCTTTGTAGAGCTCTACGACTGTCTCGGCAAATTCGTCCGGCTGATCCTTGACGAGGAGAACTTTTTCTACATCCGGGATTCCCTCGCTGCCGACGGAGGTGGTGACGATGGGGGCACCGTTATAGATAGCTTCTACCACCTTGCCCTTAACACCTGCGCCGTAGCGGAGCGGTACCACTACAATCCGGCAGTTCCGGTACAGGTCTGCCAGTTCTTCTTCACTTACAAAACCTTTGACGATGATGCCGTTTCCAGGCTGTTCCAGTGCTTTGATCTCGTCGGTTACTTTGGAACCTACAATGTAAAAGTTGACCTTGATCTGTTCCCGGATCTTCGGGAATACTTCTTTCGCGAACCAGAGCACCGCGTCTGCGTTCGGCGGATGCGCAAAGCCGCCGACAAACAGGAGTCCTTCCCGTTTGGCGAAGTCTTTGTTCAGATTCTGTAAAAACTCCTCATAGACATATGCCGTGATCGCCTTGACCGGAATCGTCTCATCAACGGCGTGGATCGCCTCTTCTTCGACGTAGGACGGATAATAAGACACCGCCACTTTGTGGAAGAGTGAAAACTCGATCGATTTCCAATATTCGGATTCCTGACGCTTCTTCACATCGCCGGTCAGCTCATACTCGCGGAACTCACGCATAAAATGAAGGTCATGACCGTAATAAATCATCTTGATATCCGTGTGTTCTTTGATAAAATCCACATATTTCGTCGCGATATGCGGACGGTTCAGATATGCCACGTGGATATCTTTTCCATTTTTCACCAGCCAGTCCCAGATACCGGTCAGGTATTCCTGTCCGTAGAGGACCTCGATTCCCATCTGCTGCAGCGTAGACGTATATGGTTCCTCATGGAGGTAATTATCTCCGATAAACTTAACAACATATCCCTTTTTCAGGAACATTTTCAGGTACTGGAACGTTGTCTTGGAACCAGCGTCTTTGTCAAAGGTCGGCACATAGTGATCGATCACGACAATGATCTTTTTGCCCATGCTGCGCTCGCGTGCGCGGAATGGATTCGGATTGCCGTTGTTGACGCACTGGTTCTTAAACTCTTCTTTCCATTTTTCTTTGAGCTTCTCGCTGTTTTCCACCTGATACCGTTTCAGACCGGTTCCGTTGACATCCGTTCCGTTGGAAATGCCTTCGAAATGGATGACCTTGGATTTTGGCTGGTAAACGACGCGGTAGCCCGCTTTCCGTACCTCAAATGCCAGATCCGAATCTTCGCAGTACGCCGGGGCAAACCGCTCGTCGAAACCGCCGATCTGCTTCCAGAGTGCGGTGGATAAAAGGATCGCTGCGCCGGAAATATAGTCTACATCCTTGACGTAGTTATATTCTGCCTTGTCCGGATCGTCGAGGCGGCCGTAATTCCAGCCGGAGCCATCGCTCCAGATGATGCCGCCTGCCTCCTGTAAACGTCCATCCGGATATACCAGCTTAGACCCTACCATACCGATGGTGGAGTCAGATTCAATGAGATTTACCAGGGAGCTTAGCCAGCCTTCTGTTACCTGGGTATCGTTGTTTAAAAACATCACGTATTTGCCGCGCGCCGCCTTCGCCGCCTGGTTGCAGTTGCGCAAGAAGCCCTGGTTCGTCTGGTTACGGCAGATCACCAGGTTATCGGCAAACTCTGCCAGATGCTCGGTGGCATCGGTTGAAACGTCATCTGCGATGATAACCTCATAGCTCACATCCTTCGTATGCTCCAGAATCGACTGCAGGCATAGATAAGTATAGTGAATCTGGTTGTATACCGGAATCACGATGGAAACCGTCGGATTTTCTTCCTTCGGAAGGTGGATTTTTCCGTAGGTCAGGTACTCCTCACCGATCTCAAAATCACCTTTGATAAGGTTCTTTCCTTCCTCGGTGGTGTACATCTTCATCATTTTACCCGGATGAAGAATCGTCCGTTTCCAGTAGCCGAGCTTCTTGCGGCGTAGCGTGCCCTTTGGATAGCACCGGTTAAATGCCTGTCCGAGCTTGCGGCGCACCTTGAAAATGACCGCCTCATGACCATTTAAGTAGGTCAGCGTCTTGCCAAGCTCTGCATTTTCATGGCGCAGGTCAGAAATGATAACGTCCAGATTCGCCACGTGGTTATTCGTCAGGCGCTGTACCTCCTGCACTTTGCGGAGTGCCGTATCTTTTTCCGAATTTTCTGCCCGGAGCGCATCCAGACGTTCGTTTGCCCTTGCAAGTTCTCCGTCCACATGGGAAAGATCGGCTAATGTCTTCGTCTTTACCATGTAATCTTCCTGGTAGGTGCGCTGGTTTTCCCCGTGCACGTACTCCTGGAAGCCGCGTTCCATCGCCTCGTAAAGCGAAAGCAGCTTCTCATCCGCTTTCACATACTCCGGGAACTGTCCGATAAATTCCCGCTCGGCCTGACCGCCCAACAGACTCTTATAACGGCGGTAGAAATAAACCAGTGTCCTGTATTTCACAAAGCCAGCCGGAACCGGGAATAAGAAGACCCACTCATAGTCGATCGCATAGGTTCCGTCCGCCGTCACCAGCATATTTTCAAAAAGGGCGTCAATGTTGGAGGCGCTGTAGCTCTCGTCCGCAAGAACTGCCCCTAAAGAAGCCCATCCGCCGCCATTTTCTGTCTCTTTATCCCGATAGGAATCCAACTCGCCCAGCGCATTAAATACCTTGATAAATTCCGGTGTCACCGCAAATGGTTTGCGTTCCTCCGGGCGGATGTTGTAGATCTCATCCATCGCAGCCCGGATCGCGGAAACCTCCGCATCCGCGCCCTGGGCAGTCAGAATTTCTCCCAGAAGTTCCGCCCGCGTTTTTCCCTCTAAATACGGAAAGACCGCTGTCATTCCCTCGTCCTGAAGCTCCGGTTTTGCCAGTTTCAGGGACGGATTCTGACGGTCAAGCACCTGATATTTTTCTTCGAAGGACTGGATGTGCGCCTTTCCCTCCGGATAGAGCGCCGTCTTCCAGACCTCGCGGGTTCCATTCTTTTCACGGATCTCTGTCCGGATCTGGAAGCAGTCTTCGCGAGTGCGGTTGTATTTCACATAGATAACGTCCTGTGAAGCATTCTCAGCTTTCGGCGCAGCCTGTCTCTGCCAAAAAACTAGAAATGCATTCGCAAATTCCGGGAACCGTCCGTCCTCGCAGGCTGCATCGAGCGCCGCCCCCATATCCATCAGCATATACTGCGGACAGTCATAGACCGGTAACACACCGGTCAGATCGCCTTTTTTCGGCAGATAGGCATCTGAAAAAATCTCTCCCGCCGTCCGGTAATCCGGCATCGGATAGTAAAATTCCCCGCCCGGAAGCAGCTGCTTCATTTCGTTCCAGGAAAGTGCGCCCGTCTCCCGCTCTGCGCCTGCCATGTATTTCACGCCAAACCAGTTGGAAGCCGCCGCAATCAAGGTTCCATGAGCAGAAAGAAGCTGTTTTGCGGCTGTCATCTGCGCCGCGCGTCCAGCCCTATCTGCCGCCGTCAAATCCCCGATCAGCACTACATATCCATATGTCCCGCCGCACTTTTCCGCTTCCCTCGCATACGTCTCCACATCCGCACAGACATAGCGGATCTTCGCCGCCAGCTCCGGCTCTGTCTTGAAACGACGGCGTACTACCTCCAGATTTTCTTCGGAAACATCCAGTACCGTTACCGATGATAGACGTCTGGCAAGCAGCCCTGTCAGCGCGCCCGCGTCCGCCCCGATCTGCAGCGCCTGCTGTTCCGGGTCAAATTGGTACCAGTCCAACAGGTTTTCCCGCAGATCTGCCAGTGCGTACAGATAGGAAAGCTTCTTATTTTCCCGCAGCGCCTGGCGCCGGTCACTGCCGTATTTATCAAACAGAGCGATCAGCTCCTGATTGATTTTTTTCATCTTAATCTCCTTTTATCATACCTGCAGATCTTCCTGTGCCACCTCGTCCGCACTAAGCGACTCCGCCTGCTTTGCCGCCTCTCCGGCTGGCGATAACCTGACTGCTACATCCGGCTCCATGTCGTAGACACCGACCGTATTCTTATTGGAAATAACGGTAATATTGGCCACATCGTAGAGACGGTGGTACACCACATGCTCGCCGCCCTCAAATCCGGTACAGCTCATGGACAGCAGGTATTCGCCGCCCTGCAGGGTCATCTTCTGCGTAAACGCGACATCGTAAATATCGCCCTCCTTGACCGGATGGACATCCGTTCCCTCAAACAGGGTGTTCGTGCCGGTCAGATCGGTTCCCTTCTTATCCTTGATCGTATAAGTAAAGATCGGTGCCTGAATCGGTGCATTGAAACGGATGCGCTCGCGGATGGTAAACGCTTCGCCTTTTAAGAGCAGGTTAGTAATATTGCCGCGCGCGTCCACCAGTCCCAAATCGAAGATCTGCGCCCTGCCGTCGCCGTACTCCTCGCGGTTTGCGTTGATCGTCAGCTTGTCGCGCATCAAGCCCGGCTTTTTCTCCGTTTCTCCGTTCAAACCAGCCGGATTTCCGGTGCCGTCCGATGCTGAACCAACTCCATTTTCTGCGGTGCCATCCACTGCCCCGGAGCCGTTTACATCTCCGGCATCGTTATTTCCAGCCTCATTTCCAGATGCCCCCTTCTCCGCACTTCCGGCTCCTGATTTCTCCGCTTTTACTACCTTGTCCCCGGAAAAATCGTTCATCACTTCCAGCTCGGCGCGCAGCGCGTCCATCTGTCCTGCCAGAATCTTTTTGTAGAGATCGACCATCTTGCCCGCCGAACCCTGTGCGATAAATTCTCCCTTATTGAGCAGCACTACCTTATCGCAGTATTTGATGATACTTCCCATATCGTGGGTTACCATGATGATCGTCGTGCCGTTTTTGCGGATCTCCTCCATGCGGCGGTAGCACTTGGACTGGAAAAAGACATCCCCGACCGAGAGCGCCTCATCAACGATCAGGATCTCCGGCTCGACGTTGATCGCAAGCGCAAATGCCAGACGCACGAACATACCGCTCGAGTACGTCTTGACCGGCTGATAGACGAAATCGCCAATCTCGGCAAAATCGAGAATCTCCGGCAGCTTTGCATCCATCTCTTTTTTGGTATATCCCATCATCGTACCGTTCATATAGATATTTTCGATACCGGTGTAGTCCTGGTTAAATCCGGCTCCCAGCTCCAGCAGCGCCGAAATTTTGCCGCGCACCGTCACCTCGCCGGTCGTCGGCGTGAGAACGCCGGTAATGATCTTAAGGATCGTCGATTTCCCCGAACCATTCGTACCGATGATGCCGACCGTCTGACCTTTTTCAACCGTAAAGGAAAGATCGCTCAACGCGTAGAAATCCTTGTGGTATTCTTTATGGCTGACGCTCAGCGATTCTTTCAGACGATCGATCGGTTTATCATACAGCCTGTATATCTTGGTCACATTTTTCACTTCGACCGCGTACTTCTCTGCGTTCTCCGCCTCTTGTTCCCCTGTGTTTGTTGTATTTTCAGCAGACATATATCTTTTTCGTTCCTCCTGTTCCACTATTCTCGTAGTATAGCATGTTTTCTATGTTTCTTGCAATTCCTGTACGCAGAAAAACACACCTCTTTCTATGTACTCACGAAAAACATTCGTATTTTTTTGTGAAATGTTTTGTATTTTCTTGACAATATCCAGATGCTATGCAAAAATCATGGCAAAGGAGGATGATTTTATGGATTTTTTAACAATGACCATTCGAAAACAAAAAAACATTGCACTCATCGCACACGACAATAAAAAACGCGAACTCATCGACTGGTGCGAGGCGAACAAAGAGATCCTCAAAAAACATTTCTTATGCGGAACTGGCACAACCGCCCGCATGATTACGGAATATACCGGGCTTCCGGTCAAGGGCTATAACAGCGGTCCTCTGGGCGGAGACCAGCAGATCGGTGCAAAAGTCGTCGAGGGACAGGTTGATTTTATCATCTTCTTCTCCGATCCCCTGACCGCCCAGCCGCACGATCCGGATGTCAAGGCGCTTCTTCGAATCGCCCAGGTTTACGATATCCCGATCGCCAACAATAAAGCGACTGCCGATTTTATGATTACCTCGCCGCTGATGGATGCGGAGTATGAGCATGACATCATCAACTTCCACCAGAATATTAAAGAGCGGGCCAAGAAGCTGTAAAAAACATATTCTCCCTTGTATTTATTCTCATTCTTCGGTACAATGGTCGTTACCGTTTATGAGAATACATACAAGGGAGATTTTTTATGTTACAGAAATTTTTTAAATACATTTTCCAAAGCATGGCGGGCATGCTGGGAATTTCCGTCTACATCCTCGCAGACACCTATTTTATCTCGGTCTACTCCGGTGCAGATGGTCTGGCGGTTTTAAACCTGATTTTACCGGTTTACGGGCTGATCTATGCGATTGGAGCCATGATCGGGATCGGATCGGCAACCCGTTATGCAATCGACCGCGCGCGGGGCAAAAGCGCCAGCTTCTATTTTCTCTCCGCCGTAACCTGGGATATTCTCATCAGCATTCCGCTGGTGCTGGCAGGCATTTTCATCCCGGATAAAATCTTGCAGCTTCTCGGCGCAGACGCGGGGCTGACCGCGCTCGGAAAGCAGTATCTCCGCATTATTCTGGCTGCCTCGCCTTTTTTTATGTCCAACTACGCGTTCACGGCGTTTGCGCGCAATGACAGCGCTCCGGCGATCGCGATGCTCGGCTCCATCGCCGGAAGTATGTTCAACATCGTGTTTGACTACGTCTTCATGTTTCCGGCAGGTCTGGGACTGACCGGCGCGGCGCTGGCGACAGCATTCTGCCCGCTAGTGACGATGATCATCTGCAGCACGCACTACCTGGGAAAACACAATCAGGTCGGATTCCATTTCCGCGCTCCATCCCTGCTCCACCTGATCGCCTGCTGCCAGCTCGGCGTATCCGCCTTTGTCGGCGAAATATCCTCCGCCGTGATCGCGATCGTCTTTAATTTCCTGCTTCTGGGGCTCGCCGGAAATGTCGGTGTCGCCGCTTACGGCGTCACTGCCAATCTCTCCGTCGTTGCCATGTGCCTGTTCAACGGACTAGCGCAGGGCACGCAGCCGCTCATCAGCGAGAGCTACGGAAAAGGCGATCACACGCAGAGCCGCCAATTCCTGACCTGGGGCGTCATCGCCTGCCTGATCGTGGAAGCGCTCATTCTGATGCTGACCTGGAGCATGACCGATCCACTGATCCAGATCTTCAACCAGGAGCAGAACACCGAACTTCTGCATTACGCCCACAGCGGCCTCCGGCTGTATTTCCTGGGCTTTCTCTTTGCTGGCATCAACATCCTGCTGGTTGCCTATTTTTCCGCCGTCGCGCAGCCAAAACCAGCCATCGCCGGTTCTCTGCTGCGCGGGGCCGTCGCTATCATCCCCTGCGCTGTCATACTGGCGCGCCTGTTTGGACTGAGCGGTGTCTGGCTGTCTTTCCTGGCGTCGGAAATGATCACTTTCTTCGCCATTTTGCTGCTGGCAAGGCTGGAACATACTTCCAAAGAATCGCATAATTTTAAAAAAATTTAATTTTGTTCAAAAAATATTTGATATTTTACATCATGCGTAGTATATTGACAAAAAATCGAACACACCAAAACCATTGAAGCGGAGATCAAAGCAGCATATGCGCGCACAGAGAGTCCGAGAGGCTGAGAACCGGGTCGAGATGCAGGCTGCCAAATGGACCGCTGAGGGCGCAGCCAAAAGCTGGATATATTTTCAACCTAGTACTCTGCGACGTAGGGCATACGTTAGTTGCCTGAGATATGCAGGTATCTCGCAAAGCGCATGGAATCACTCCATGAATCAAGGTGTCACCGGCGTCCGGAGTGAGATCACGACCGATATCGGCGCGATGGTAAATCTGGTAAAAGAAGAAAGCGATATCCCGTGTGCCGTATATGGCAGAATACGTGAAATCCATGAAAGACGCGATTCGGTAAAAAAAGAAAACCGTCTGTAAAAGAATCTTTCATTCTTTCTCAGACGGTTTTCTTTTTCTGGCTTCAGAAGCCTTGTTCTGTCGTAAATGCTTTAGGTTGGTGGTAACTCATCCAATTCTGCCGGATGGTTATAAGCTTGCGAGCAGATTATCCATTACATTTCGCACAGAAACTCTTTTTCTACTTCTGCCTCAGACTCGGTATAACCTAACTGTGCAGCTAAACGATGTACCAGTACCGGCATTGCTTCCTGCTCTAAGGACTCGGAAACTACATGCTTTTCTGCTGGTGTGTTGTAATATGCCTGATATAAATTCTCCTGATATAAACCATTATTGGATGTTCTTGTTGCTTTCATCATGATAATTACCTCCATCAAATAAAATTATATTTTTTCATATGATAGGCGGAAATCCATTGCAATATTCTTATGATGCTATTACGATATCCGTCTGTGAAAATCTCTTGTTTCTTTCGATGGCAATAATATAACACTGTCAAACAAAAAGTACCATCCCCGGAAGTGGTATAAGCTTATAAGTTATTTGCAATTATATAAACAAAAGTTAATATATGTAATAAGTACCAATTTTGACACCCTGACTATGTACAAAAGTTACAAAAACTTCCATACTTGAAATATAAACAAAAACGTCCGGCGGCGATTTGCGGATTTGTGCATCCCGCCTAAAAAAGAATGTACCTTGGCTCATTCGGGCGTCTCGCGCGGTCGCCCGCGAACGGTTCTGGCAGGGCTACGCGGATGGGCGCTGCCTACACAATGCGTGAACGGTGGCTTAACGGGATTCGCGGATTACCTCCTCAATATTTTTGTACGGAACCCGCGTAAAAAGCCCCCGCAGCTCTTCCGCCAAATCCAGTGCCATCGCGATTTTTGTGAGTGACAAAAGGGAAATCTGCCCCGTCGCCTCAAATCGCTTAATTGAGCCATAACTCACCCCACTCATGTCCGCCAGTCTCTGCTGTGAAATAGCGCGGCGTTTCCGGATGTTACGCAGCCGTGATGCCAGTTTCTGATCCAGTTCATCTGCAGTTTCCCAGATAAGTGCTTCCATATTGCTCTCCTGCCTCTCTAAAGATAATGACCTAACATGTCCTGCACACATGTACGAATCTGTTTTATCATTTCCATGCATCTCGTTTTTTTCATTCCGGCTGCAAGCCCAACTGCAAGCAGCTCCTTCTCACCCGGATTTCGTCCATTGCCATCTACGCTGGTCGTATGTTCCCCATAATATGTGTTGCTGTACGTCAGATCATACGCTGGTCCCAGGCGCCATTGCTCTTCCTCCTCCCGATATATATAAGTAAAATTCTTTGAATGATCATCCCGGTTGTGGGCAAACACATTAAAACACATACGGCGGAACATGTTTTCTATATCTTCCGCCTTCCCGTTCGTCAATATTTTCGTTAATTTCATCAATTGATGGTAATCCAGACTTGGCTGTTCAAAATCTAGTTCTAATAACGCCGCTGCCGTCAGCATATGAACCCGCTTTACCATCCCATTTTCTATTTCCCGATCAAATCGTCTGGTTCCAAAATATCCTTTGCATCGCCTTGAGGGAAACAATCTCGATTCACTCATGACAATTCCGCACTGTTTTGCACAGCACGCATAGTCATACTCCATCTTCCCTGCATCTTTTCCATCTATATGTGCCGGAAATTTAATCAGCCAGTCCTCTCCCTGAATCTGCGTCATAATTTTCGGGCGCGCACCTCCGCTTGTACCGCCCAGCCGGTACAGTTCATCCAGTTTGTCCGAGTATTCGGTATTTAATATTTTCTGGCAGGCTATCCGCAAACACCCCAAACAAACCTTCAAAATAATCCTTATTTGGAATAAACACCTGCTTTTTCAAAGGCAGTGAAAACGGACTGATCGAAAATCCCTCTTCCAGCCATGCATCATCATACTCAAATGCCACCTTGTGATTCGCTGTTAATGCAAGAGTTCCTACCAGTCTGTCTTCATACATAACCTGAAGTTTCTTTCCTGTCTCCATCCGCCCCATCCTTTCTCCTTTATTATCCCATAAACACAAACTTTGGGGAAATTCTATTTTAATTTTTTCCATTTAAATCACGGATAATATATTATCTATTAATGCTATATTTTATTTGTTTTGTATAATATATTATCCATTTATTTTAATCTATCCACCCCTGATTTTCAAGCCTTCTACCTTCGCTTTTCAAAATTTCCCTCTTTACATCCTCTTCCATTTTTTATAATAACCCTCGCGCAACAAAATATGGAATCAAGAGGCATAAAAAAAGAATCACCCGAACTAGCACTTTACGAGTGATTCTTTTTATTTAGTTTTAAAAAAACTTTGCAGCCCCATTCTGCCCGGACATCCGGCACCTTACCCGTCCTTCTCCGGCACCTCATCCCGCCAGACAACCGTCTCCACATCCTCAAACAGCTCCTGGTTGCGCTCGACCGTCAGATAGACAAAATCATCCGGCTGGTATTCATCCAGAAGCGCCTCCGTGTACGTGTCAAAGGTCGCAAACACCGTTTTCCGGTACAGCTTCGGCATAAAATATTTAAGGTTCTGGCTAAAGGAATCGCCTACCACCAGAAGTGTTTTATCATTCGGCGAATCCGACTCAAACACTGCAAAGCTGTTGTCCTCGTTCATATCCACCGTCGTAGCCGTCACCTCCGGCAGATAATTCTGAATCACATATTCGGTATCGTCGCTGTACTCTGCTGCCATGTTAAGCATCCGCGCCAGGTCTCCGGACGCCGGTCCTGCCGCCTCAATCGAGACTGCACTGAGCGGTGTCGAGGTTCCAAGCAAAGTCTGTGCAATCTGCTGGCTTCCGATAAAAGAGCCGATCTGGTTCCAGTGCGTATCATATTTGTAATAAAGCTGATACGTATCCGCCTCTTTCAGAAGCTCCGGCTTCATGTCATACACCGGAAGTCCCTGCGCCGCAAGCTCCGGGAGCGCCGCATCCAGACGCGACTCACTTCCGTATACCCGGACCGAATCCGGCATATATTCCGCATAGACACTTTCCTTGTTGGGTGCCTCAAACATCACAAACCGGATGCCGCGCTCTTTCATTTTCTCGTTTACCGAGGTAATCGCGTCCGCCAGCGCTGTTTTCTCATCCGCCGTATAGAGATTTGTCCGCTGATAATCCGCCAGCGCATCCTCGCCGTCCTCCGAAACGGTGTAAAACAGCCAGTTTTCTTTTCCGACCGTCACATCCGAAATCGAGCTTTCATTTAAAAGCTCCAGATCCAGCTTTGTCTTCGCCTTGACAAACAGATTTTTAAACGGAACATGGTCGTTGTAATACGCTTCAAATTCCGTCGGAATATTGTCAAAATTGGCAGCCGACAGTTCCGGAAAGGATGCCAATTCCCTGTTTTCATAATTCTGCTGGTCCAGATGGCTCCTGACCGCTGGATAGACAAGCGTCGGCAGCACCAGGCTCGCCGCAAAGGAACCAATCAGAAGTATTTTTGTCCCTGTCTCTCGATTCATATCTCTCGTTTTCTTCTCCCTGCATGAATCCATCTTTCTGTACTTTCACGCCCTGCCGCCCATGCTTTCATTTTTATGTTCTCATTGCACAGACAAACATACTTTCTACAGCGCTTTTAAAAACGGAAATAAATAAATGGATTGTATGTATTGTTGACGAGCAGCAAAATGGAAAACCACAGGATCGCCATGTAGCCGATCCAGCTTGTGACCGTCACCGATCCATCCTGCGCCAGCACGCGCCCTTTCCATTTCATCCAGAACCACTGCACCGGACCACATGCCAGCAGCGCCGCCGCCAGAAACATCCAGAGTTTCCGGTTCATGTAGCGTTCCATCAAAACGACTGCGCTGTGCGGCACAAACATATACCGGATAAAGGAAAATGCCTGCCCGATCGTGTCCGCGCGGAAGAAAATCCAGCCGATCAGCACGACAAACACCGCATAGATATGCGCCAACGGCCGGAATTTCTCCTGCTTCAGCCATTTTCCCAGAAAACAGCGCTCCAGCACGTTGAAAAAGCCATGGTAAATGCCCCAGAAAATGAACGTCCAGCCCGCTCCGTGCCAGATGCCGGTCAACAGAAAGACCGTCCAAAGGTTGACATACGTCCGCGCCGTGCCCCTCCTGTTTCCGCCGAGCGGAATGTACACGTACTCTTTAAACCAGCTGGAGAGGGAAATATGCCATTTCCGCCAGAAATCCTGGATCGAAGTCGCTGTGTACGGCAGCCGGAAGTTTTCAATAAATGTAAAGCCAAACATTTTTCCAAGCCCAATCGCCATGTCCGAATAGCCAGAAAAATCGAAATAAATCTGCAGCATATAGAGAAGCGCCGTCAGCCAGAGCATCGCCTGGCTCACATCCGCCGCCTGATACGCGTAGACCGCGTCCACCACCTCGGCAAAGGTATTTGCCAGGATGACCTTCTTTCCCAGACCGAAAACAAAGCGTTTCACGCCGTAAGAAAAGCCCTCCAGCGTGACGGTCCGGTTTTCGATCTGCTCCTCGATGTCATGGTATTTCACGATCGGTCCCGCTATGAGCTGCGGGAAGAAGGAAATATAAAGCATCATGTTGAGCGGATTTTTCTGCGCCTGATTTTCGCCCCGGTACACATCCACCACGTAGGAAAGCGCCTGGAAGGTATAGAAGGAAATTCCGATCGGCAGCGTCACCTGAATCGCCGGAAGCGCTATATCAAACCCGCGAAGCAGCGGATTCAGCACCTCGGCGAGGAAATTGTAATATTTAAAATAGCCGAGGATCAGAAGATTGAGCGTCACGCAGAGCGCCAAAAGCCATCTCTTTTTCCCGAATTTCTCCACCAGACGCCCGAAACCGTAGTTGAGCAGAACCGAAAAAATCATGAGCACCACATACCGCGGTTCGCCCCAGGCATAGAAAAAGAGGCTGAATACGGTCAGGATGCCGTTTTTGAACGGTTTGGGGCTCACGTAGTAGAGGAGCAGGATGCAGGGGAGAAGAACCCATAGGAAGATGATTGAGCTGAAAACCATTTTATGTAAACTCCTATTGATAAGTTGTCGCAGAAGGGAGCTGCCGGAGGCGGCACTGGCAGCTTCTCAGATTATCGTTGTTCGCATCTCGATAATCCAATAGCCGTCAACACCATCTACAGCAGCTCCCTTCCCACCTACAGTACGTCTGAGAAATGGGGACGAAGTTTTTTGAATACCTTCAGTCCTATTATCATCAAAATAAATGTTACCACCCAGAAATAAATCGTCATCGTCGGCCGCTCGAAGAACCAGCTTCCCGTAAGCATGCTGTCGCGGTAGCCTGCGGCGATGTAGTAGAATGGGTTAAGCTTGAATACCCACTCCAGCCAGGATGCGCGGCTGGTGAAGATTGCCTCGTCGTACATGATCGGGGTCAGCCACATGCCGAACTGGAGGCAGATGCCGACGATCTGCGCCATATCTTTAAAGAATACCTGCACGGCACTGGTAAAATAGGTAAGCGCCAGTCCAAGCATCGACGCCGCAAAGGAATAGTATAACACCTGAATCCAGGTTGCAGACGGCATACGCCCGTCAATCAGGTACAGCCCCGCCATAATGATCAGGAAGCAGGCATGTACCAGGAAACAGGAGATAAGCTTGATAACCGGAAGCATCTCCACCTGGAATACTACCTTTTTAACCAGATAATGGTACTCCTGCAGGCAGTTTGTACCCGTATTTAAAATCTCGCTGAAATAAAACCACGGGATGATACCCGGCGTCAGCCAGATGACATAGGTCGCCCCCGGAACTGGCGGCGCATTTTTCATGCCATGTTCACCGAAGATGAACGCATAGATCGCGATCGTAACCATCGGCTGGATAAACATCCAGACAATTCCAAAGTACGAGCCGACAAAGCGCTTGCGAAAATCCGCCTTGGCAAGCTCGGTGACCAATTTTCTTTTTCCTATCAGTTCCCGAAACAGGGAAATCAGTTCCCGCATTCTATCCTAACTCCATTCTTAAAATTTGAATGCATCCCGGAAGCCGCCCCATTTCTGGTCTTTCTCCGAAATAATCAACTCCATGCCTTCCTCGATCGGCCACTCAACGCCAATCTCCGGATCGTTCCATGCCATACCGCCCTCATCGCCAGGATGATAAAAATCGGTACATTTGTATGCAAATTCTGCCTCATCGGACAGTACCAGGAAGCCGTGTGCAAATCCTTCCGGAATGTAGAACTGCTTCTTGTTCTCCGCGGAAAGAACCACGCCAAACCATTTTCCGTAGGTCTCGGAACCAGTACGAAGGTCTACCGCCACATCAAATACGGTACCGCGCACTGCACGTACCAGCTTGCCCTGCGGATACTGTTTCTGGTAATGAAGTCCGCGCAGAACGCCCTTGACAGACATGGACTGGTTGTCCTGTACAAATACCATGTCGAGTCCCGCCTCATGGAAATCGTTCTGATTGTATGTCTCCATAAAATAACCGCGCTCGTCCTTGAAAACAGTCGGTTCAATTACATAAAGTCCCTTGATGTCACATGGTGTTACTTTAATCTTTCCCATTTTTCTATCTCCTTCTTATGCAGGTATTTCAATTCATTTTTCAATACGTAACTGGCATCATCCTTTTCGGCTGTGCCATCCTTAACTATATCATTCGTTTTTCTGGCTGACAACCTTTTTTACAGATGTTTGTGCCTCTTTTCCCCGCTCATTTTCATCCAGCGCAATCTTCTGCGCCAGATCCTTGATCTTCGTCTCCAGCTGCGACTGTTTGATCGACATATGGAACATTTTCACAATCAGGAGGAAAATAACCGCCAGATAGATAAAATTGGCAGTCGTGTACGTTCCCGCCAGCTCCGCCAAAAGATCCGGCAGCCCCGGAAAGATACTGAACACAATGAGAATGGACGAGAATCCCAGCCAGAAAATCGAATCCTCGATCTGGAGTTTTGACTGCCGGATCTTCCGCATAATCATAAAGGTTGTCAGGATCGACACGACGATCAGGACAACTCTGAGTGTTGGCGTCATGGCGCTACCTCCTCTTTCTGAAATTCTGGATTAACAGAATCGAAATCAGCATTTTAAGCATATACCGCATCGCATTGACCGGTGTCAGGTAACTGACTCCCAGAATCCGTTCATCCATGATGACCGGCACCTCCGCAACCCGCGCGCCCTGGCGGATCAGGTAGGAAACGGTGTCCGGCTCCGGACCGTAGTTAAGCCCCGATGCAAATTCGCGGATCATGCGCTTGCTGAACATCCGCATTCCCGAGGTCGGATCCTTGATATTGACACCCGTTGTGAAGCGGATCGCCATCTCGATCAGATTACTTCCAAGCATCCGCATCGTAAATGGCTTTTTCTCCCCGACAAACCGGGAACCGATGACGATATCGTAACCTTCTTCCATTTTCTTGATCATGGATTCCAGATACTCCGGACGGTGCTGTCCGTCTCCATCGAGCTGGACCGCATATTGATATCCGTACTTGTCGGCATATTTAAGTCCCGCCTGAAATGCCCCCGCCAGTCCCAGATTGACCGGAAGATTCAACAGATTATATCCATTTCTCTGGCAGATCGCCGCCGTCTCATCGCGCGATCCGTCATTGACGACCACATAATCATACTGCGGAAAATTGGCAGTCAGATGGTTCACAACCCGCTCTATATTTTCGGCTTCGTTGTACGCCGGTATGACTATCAAAAGTTCGGCTTTTTCCGCCCCAGAAGCTACTTCTGTGGACAATAACGCCTTATCTTCCATCGCCCGCTTCTCCTTCCCAGTATGCCGGATTCATCGTCAGGCTTCGAATCAGCCCCTCCGGCAGCTTTTTATAATGCTTTCCCAGCCAGTACCCGGCATATTTGCTTCCGCTCGCCATCACAAGCTGTGGCATAAGAAGCGCGTGGCCGTTTTCCACCAGCCATTTCGCTGTTTTCTTCACCAGACGGATTCCCTCGCCCTCCGAATGAAGTCGCCCAAACACCTCGGGGTGATCCGCCTGCGATACGCCGAGGTCGAAATTCCGGTGCAGCTGCTGCATCGCCGTATAATTGTGGGAATGGATGACCTGCGCGTCCGCCGCGTAGGCAATCTGATACCCGGCTTCCACCGCGTGTCCGGCAAAAATCATATCCTCGTTGAAAATGGTTTTCTTCGTAAATCCGCCAAGCTTCAGGTAAATATCCCGCCGGTATGCCGCACAGACATTGGAACAGAAATACGTCTTGATTCCCAGCTCGTCCTCGTCCTCTTTCCCTTTCAGACGGCTCACCGCCGGATAATTAAAGTCCCTCGTATACCGTTCAATCACACCGCAGTCCGCCGCCGGAAGCTGTCTCGCATATGCTGCCGCCACACGTTCCGAAGCATCCAGCGCCTCCAGAAGCTCTTTCACCAGATTCCGGTCATACGGCACGCAGTCGTGCGTCATGCAGATGCAGACATCCGCGTCTGATTTCAAAATTCCCTCATGGCGCGTCCTTCCATGGTCAAATTCCGACTGGCGGATATGGCACACGGTCAGCTTCGTATCTCCCCCCTCAAATAAGGACTCAAACCGCTCAGCATCCCAGTACTTTTCTTCCGTATTCATGATGATCACACGGCCCACCGGCACACTCTGTTCCAACAGCCGCCGCAGAAGTTTTTCCAGCTTATCCCCCGGTTTGAACGTAGGTATAATCACATCGGCTTTTCTCATTTTTCGTACTCCTTATAGGCTTTTCTGTAAAAATGCATCAGAATCTTTACCATCCAGTCCGGCCACATTTTCCGGAACATGGCCATCTCATCCGCCGGGCGCCGGTTGTCCTCGATGCAGGCTTTCGTCGTCGCCGCCGCATGGACGCGGTAGGCAATCAGCGGTTTTTCCGAACAGATAAAACGCCCTTTTTTGCCCGCCAGCTCGTAAAGGTTGTCCCAGTCCAGCGCAAAATCATACTCCGAATGGAGCATATCGTCCCCAATCTGTTCTTTATTGTACGTGCAGGACGGACAGCAGATCGAATTGCCAAACCAGACACTGCTCCGCTTGATCCAGGTGCGGTCCGCCAGAAAATGGAAACGCAGCGGCAGGCGCAGTATCTTTTTTACCAGCCAGACCATGTTAAATGGCTCCGGAATGGCTTTCATTTCCCCCTCTTTCTCCGTCATGCGGATCGTGAGATAATCGCTCGCAAACAGCAGCAGATCCGGATATTTCTTCCAGGCTTTTAAAAGCTTTTCGGCATAATCGCTGCGGTATCGGTCGTCCTGATGCGCGATCGTGACAAAACGCCCCTGCGCTTTTCCATAGGCAAACATCCAGTCCTCACGGATATTGCTCGCCCCGTCCCGCACATAGAGCGGCACCTGATACCGCGCTGTCAGCTCCCGGATATAGCTGCTCGGCGTCGAGGTACAGCAGAGCACCTCCGATTTGACCGTCTGGCTCGTCACCGAACGCAGACATTCTTCCAGATACGGCGAATCCTTGTATGCACAGACCGCAAATGTATGAATGATTTCCTGCTGCATCTCGTTTCCCTTTCTCTCTCGCTCTTTCATGCCACACTTCTGCCTTCTCGTTTTTCAAGAGCGGTACCTGCTTGAATTTATTTTTACCAGACTTATGATCGATTTTAACGTTTCAAACATCTTTGCCTGTTACTGTTCACGCATACGTGCCCAGTAACGGAATTTGCCGTGGCTTCGCATTTAAATACGGCAAATTCCTGCTACCACCACGTTTTCTTACGGCACTTTCGGTTCCAAAAGTGCCTACCCGTATACAGTAACCTTTGCCTTCTTCTGGCTTGCTTATGCTTACCGGCAGAACTTCATCCAGATATCCAGATAAACCGTTGCCGCCAGAATCAGCGCCGCCGCCCCTAACACCAGCGCATGATAGTTTTTATTCTCTATCCGCACCATCACCCGCTCCGGGTTTAATACCAGCCAGACAAGCGGAAGAAATGGCAGGTAATAGCGCCCCTGTACGCCGTCGATATAGGTATTGCCCGGTCTGGTAAATGCGATGTACATCGAAGTCCAGACCAGCACCGCCGTTCCCACGCAGAGTATAAATATCCACAGCTTCTGTTTTTTTGATAGACGTTTTCCACAGGATGACTGCCCGGCTGTGAGGATAACGACCGCCGAACCAGCATACAGCGCCCACGGAAATGACATCGTTCCCGTGTGTCCCAGAAGCCCCAGGGAATTTTCGCCCAGCACATAAGACGGAAGCGTCCGGAACAGGTTGCACATCAGCACCCATGCATAGGCAAGCGGCTGTCCCAGAATGTATGCCATCTGCCCTTTCTCGCTGGTGCTGTCGCCTCTCGTATCCCCGATATCGCGCGGCGCGATCAGAACCGGCAGGATGAAGGATAGCATCATCAGACCGCAGATCACGATAAATCCGCCCTTCATCAAGTACATTTCCCGTTTAGAACGGAACTTTTCTGCCGGAATCATCAGTCCCAGCAGAATGAGCGGCGCATATACCGCCTTGACGCGGCAGCCCCAGACAAAGGTAAGCACGATGAGCGCATACGCTTTCCAGTCCATTTTCCGCCCGCCAAGCGCCGCTTCCAGAATGCCCGCAAAAGACAGCCACAAAAACGCTGTGACGGTCGGGTCATAGGAATATGCCCCCGCCAGCATCATCGGCTCAGGCATCAGCGCCAGAAATGCCAGGATTGCCTTGCCGACCGGTGTTTTTTTGATGGCAAAATACAAAACTGCCGCATAGACATAGAGATTTCCCAGCCGCCCCAGCTTATACAGGATTCCAAATGGGATATGAAGCAGCCCGCCCGCTTTCAGCACCAGCGCCGAGCCCACATATCCGGTCATCGTCGTTTTATTGAGATCCGTACTCCAGAGATGTTCACCGTGCCGGTAACCCGCATTCTGATTCAGATACGAAGTGAGCGCCGCCTGCTCGTCCTGGCTTTCCGGCTGGTTATACGGCCAGGTATCTACGCCCGCCGTAAACTCCTGTAAAAGCGCCGGATCCGCCTTCACCGGCGTCCGATAATTTGCCATCCAGAACGCCTGCGCGAAATGCACTTCCTCATCCCAGCTCACCTTATTTGCCGGGAGCGACAGTGAAAATATTGTTCCAAACGTCAGGGAGATCAGCAGAAATCCAACCTCGATGCGCTTTGCCACGAAATCCCGGAAACAGAGAAGTGCGATCAAAACCGCCGCCGCACACCAGAAAAGTCCCAGCCGGTACCAGTTGATACCTGCCCGCGCCACCGTCGCAAACCCGGTCAGTGCAAGCGGCATCCCGCCAAAATTCATGTAGGAAAGCCCTTCTTCGTCTAGATCCTCCCGCGTGATCAGAAGATCCACGTAGTCCAGCTTCCCATTCACCGGAACCGAAGAAAATTTCAGCACCCGGCAGTTGCGGTCCATGACCATCTTTGCGTCGTGCTCCCGCTGCTCGTCGTAGATATTGCGGTAACCGAGGCGGACGGTGGCATTTAACAGACCATCGTAATCATAGTGGTAGAGAAACTGGCTGACATAGCTGCCGTCCAGTGGAATGTGAAGATAACCGCTTGCATCCGAAAGCTGCAGCACCTCTGTTTTTTCTGTCTCTACCCGCTCAAATCCGCTCACCTGCACCTCGTCCAGAGCGATCGTCCGCGTCGCCTGCCGCGTCCATCCATTTGCCCGGAGCGCCGGGAAATTGCAGACAAACTCGCCCAGAACACCGATCACAAAGACTGCCACAAGCGCCAGAAGCAGCCGCAGCACATCTTTTTTCTCTATTCGATTGATAAAATGCCTGTTAAACTGCATCTGTACTTCTCCCTTATTTTTCCCGTTTAAATTCGGTAAATTTCTGTTGCCACCACGTTTTCTTACGGCACTTTCGGTTCCAAAAGTGCCTACCCGTGAACCGTGTTTTGTCTTTCAAATCAAGCGCTCTAGCGCACTATCTTCTCCACGCCCCTGTGTTCCAGGATGCGCTCATAATCCTCAATATAATCAACCTCCGCCCAGAAATGCCCGCTGACGTCCTCGACATAGACCGGCTGCTGCCCGGTCATGCTGTAAACAACATTTTCCCACCAGACGCCGTGCTCCTGGCGGTCGATCATCTCCTCCATCCGGCAGATAAATTCCGGCATAAATGCCGCTGAAAACCGTCCGATTCCGATGTACTCGCCCGTCACATCATCCCCGGTCAGCTCTTTTCCATATTTTTTCAAAATTCCATCTTCATAGAAGAACTTATAATCCGCTGTCTCCCGGCGGCTCTCGTCCGCAAACATCACCGGGCTCCTGCCCTGCGCGAGGATCCGGTCAAGCAATTTTTCCTCCAGATATACGTCACCGTTCATGATCAGCAGATCGTCCCCTGTCAGGAACTCCTTCGCAAACCATGCAGACGCGATGCTGTTTGTCACATCGTAAAACGGGTTGTAGAAAAAGGAAACTCTCTTGTCTGCCAAGACCTCGCGGATCACCTGCGCCTCATAGCCCAGCACGATGCCGATATCCTGGATGCCGCGGGAATGAAGCAGGTCAATCGTGTACTCGATCAGGCATTGCCCGCCGCCGATATCCACCGTACATTTTGGTTTTCCCGACAGATAACGCGAGATCCGGGTTCCCCGTCCCGCTGCCAGAATCAATACTTTCACAGAAGTCCCCTCCTTTGCATATCTTTCCACGCCGCAATCAGGCTGTCATTGTCTTCCGGCGTCAATGCGCCGATATGACCGACACGGAACACCGTGTCGGCAAGCGCGCCGCCGTTCGGGCAGATCCAGATGCCGTATTCATCCTTCAAAATCTCAAAAATCCGATGCGCTGAGACCGTTTTCCCCTCTTTGTCCACGCCCGTCGGGTGAAGCGGCGTCAATGCCGCCGAGAGAGAATTGGAAATGATCTCAAACGGAAGATCTTTTATTTTGCTTCGGAAATCCTCCGCCTGATGACGGATCCGTGCCTGTTCTGCCGCAAGCCCTTTTTCCTCGATCATCGTCAGCCGTTTATGAAGCTGTAAAAGTACTCCGACCGCTGGTGTAAACGGCGTCTGCCCCCGCTCGCCATTTTTCAGGTAGTCGCGCAGATCAAAATACATCGAGCGGACCGCCGTCTCCTGCACTCTCGCGATCGCACGCGCCCCCAACACCAGAATCGAGAGTCCCGGCGGAAGTGCCAGCGCTTTCTGCGAGCCGGTCAGCACCAGATCAACGCCCCATTTTCCCATCCAAAATGGATCGGCAAGAAACGAGCTGACCGCGTCAACCGCCAGAATCAGCTGGTTTCGTCTGCAAAAGTCAGAAATCAGCTCCATATCATAGAGAACGCCCGTGGAAGTCTCATGGACATTGACTAAAAAACCGGTAAATCCTTTTCCCTCATACGGTGCCAGGTCTTCTGCCCGAAGCGCCCGTCCGATCTCCAGCTGGATCTCCTCATGAGGAATTTCATGGATCTCACAAATTTTCGCAAACCGCGCACCAAAACTGCCGCCGTTTACGACCAGCACGCGGTCGCGCTCTGTAAAAAGGTTCATGACTGCCGCTTCCATCGCCGCCGTGCCCGAACCTGTCAGGAAAACCGCCCGCGCATCCTCAGGCGCCCCCGTGAACTGCTTCATCAGGCGCTCATTTTCCTTCATAATTGCAGAAAATTCCGGTGTGCGGAAATATGGTACTTCTTCCGCCCCGATCGCCCGGATTTCCTCGTCCATCTGAACCGGTCCTACCGCAAAATTAATCATACGTCTCCTCCAAATCTATCAAACAAGTTCTATATCCCACGTGCCCGTCTCCGGTACATCACAAGCGACGTCAGTCCAAAGCAGGCAGTCAGTGCCGCCATCAAAAGCAGATACGAAAGCGATCCGCCCAGCAGTCCTGCCGCGCGTACGCAGGGCGAAGAAATAAGGAGCGCCGCTGCCGTCACACCGACATAACCCAGAAAAATACGTTTCTGCTCCTGCATAATGATGAGTGCATAATAAAACAGATTCACATACGCATTGAACGCGCCGCCTAGAATGATAAACACCAGCGCCAGACGGCATTCCCGCAGCATGTACGCAATTTTCGGATATAATATTGAGAGAACCGGAATTCCGAGAATCCAGGCACCCCCGACTGCCAGCACCGTAAGCGCCGCGATGATTGCCGCCAGCCGGCCTATCGTCCCGGCAAATTCCGGGAGCGCATTCCGCTCCCACTGTTCCGAGAGTTTCGTGATATACGGGCGGATGACGAAGCCTGCCACCAGATTGATGACGCTGGTCGGCATGAAGATCGCACCGAATACCGCCTGATACTTGTCCGCCATATTGCCCTCGATCGCATATTTCGCGGCAGAAAAAATATAAAAATCCAGGATAACCGATAAAAACAGGACTACATTTTCTTTAAACAACAGCTCGACACGTCCGGAGCGGACCTCCCAGTCTACCTGCGGCAGATGACCGATTACCGAAAAATCAAACAGGCACACGCCCGCCAGCTGCGCCAGTACTGCCGCCAGGCAGGAACCGACCAGGTTATGGGTCGCATTCAAACAGCCCAAAAAGACACCGACTGATAAAACCGTCCGGAATGCGTTTGATTTGCCCGTCAGATACAGGCGTCCGTCACGCTGAAATTCTGCCTCATAAGCGTCCGCGAAACCGTCGATCACCTTGTACGCTACCATCAAAAATACCGTCGCCGCCTTGACAAAGGCATAGTTCCGGTTGAGCACCGTCACATAAAAAAGCCCGGCCACCAGCGCCGCACCACAGGTCATCAGGCGCAGCCGCAGATATTCGCCAAACGTAAACCGCCGCCTCGTATCCGTGATCTGGAACGGGCGGATGCCAAAATAGGCCACCATAAACATATGCTGACCAAATGTAGAATACGCAAAGGAGAAGATACCGCCCTCATCCTCGCCGACAATCTGGATGACCGCGATCGTCAGCACCATGGACGCCAGCGCATAGAGAAAGCTCCCTATCATATTCCAGCTCATATTCCGTTTTTCAATCTGCCCGTCTCCACCAATCAGGGCGTTCGCTAAATATTTTATCACTACAGTATCTCTTCCTTTGAAAATTCCAGCCGGCTCGGTGTGTGTGTTTTGCGCTTCTCAACCGGCGGAAGCTGCATGAAATCGCCGTACATATTTGTCAGCATTTCCTCGATATTTCCCGGAAAATTCATGCGTCTGCCCTCAAATTCCAGCTTTCGGAGCGGATAACAGCGTGTCCGGTCCACGACATTCCAGTATGGGCTTGTGTCCGGCAGAAATGCCATCCGGCGTGTCCGGTATTTATTGTATTTACGGCAGACCCGCTCACAGCGCATCCGCAGCCACTGAGGCGAGATATGGAGCAGCTTCATCGCCTTGTAGACCATCCCGCAGACCGCCCAGATAAGCTTCGCCTTGATGCCCCGCTGCTGCAGCGTCGGGCGCGGAATCGCCCGCAGAATCATCAGCTTACTCCAGAACCATGCCGTCCACGACTGAATCTGATATAGAACCGGGTTGTCCGCCACATTGTCAAGCACATACAGATCCAGAAAGATACCGAACGGACAGTCCACATCCTTCATAACCTCCTCGACAAACACCGTCCCCTTCTTCACCAGACGGGTTGTCATCAGCGGATAATTGGGATATCGCTCCGCATTGAGAACCAGATACCGGTCGCTCATCTTCTTTTCCACGATCCGGAGCAGGTGCTCAAAATCTCGCCGCGGCATCGCAATATCGATATCATCGTCCCAGGGAATAAATCCCTTGTGCCGCAGCGCACCGATTCCCGTTCCGGCTATCCCGAAATATTCCAGATGATAGTCTTCACAGATCCGGATAAAATCATCCAGAATCGACAAAATCTCTCCCTGCAGCTGTTTCAGAACTTCTGGCTCATAAAATTTACTGTCCATATCGATGTCTGTCCCCTCCACCAAGCCCGCAGAATACCCCACTCCTGCCGCAGCCGATCATATTTTCCTTAATAGTACGAGGGTATTCTACTATATTTTAAGGGAAAAGTAAACCGCGGCTACTTTTTACCTTCTTTCCCAGGTTCCCACACCTCTATCTCCCGCTTCCATCCAAACAGATGTCCCGGAAGCGAATATGCCGCTCCGATCCCCAGCCCGATTGCGATCGCCATCTTGATTGTATCCATGCCATACTGGAGCGCCAGCGCTTCCTGCCCCATGAAGAAGTTGTAGGCGGTATAGTAGATCGCCGCTCCAGGCACAAGCGGGAAGATGCCGCATACCAGAAAGAGGATCGTCGGCGCTTTCCGCTGTATCGCCAGACAGCGCGACAGCATCGTCAAAACCGCGCTCGCCGCGAAGGTACCGATGATCGGCGTCTGATAAGCTGCCATGACCGCCAGATACACGCCCCAGCCGACTGCCCCGCAGATACCACAGTCCAGCCAATACTTCTTCGGAACTCCAAACAGCGCCGAAAAGGCGGCAGTTCCGACACAGGCCGCCAGAAGCTGCCCCAGAATTTCCCCTGCCATTTCCATCAGAGCATACCTCCCATCGCAAACATCCAGAACCGCAGTGCCACACCAACTCCGATCGCAATACAGCCCGCCGTCAAAAAGGCGTCTACAAAACGGATCAGACCGGATAAATAATCATTTTCCAAAAAATTCCGGATCGAATTGGTCAGCGGCACACCCGGCGCCAGCGTGAACACAGCTCCGATCATGACATGATCCAGGCTTTCTCCCAGCCCGATCCAGCACAGCAAACAACAGCACAATGCAAGCACGCTGCTCGTCATGATCGTCTGCATCATCCGGGACGAAGAAAAGCGCGGAGCTGCGTATAAAAGGAACAAATACAGCAGCACTCCCGCCACAAATGCCGCCGCCGTATCGCGCAGGCTGCCCTGGAACAGGTAACAAAATCCAGCGCTTCCAATTCCTGCCGCCAGAACCTTTCCCCGATTTTCGAGCACTTTCATGTGTTCAATCTGCTCAAGGCGCATCCGCATCTCATAAGGACCGCATTTACCCGCCGCAATCTTTCTCGACAGATCATTTAAGGCATCCACCCGGCATAGAATCGTAGGTGCCAGCGGCACATAACAGATACGGCTGGAATAAAACCGCCCGTCAATCACCACATTTGAAAAAATTCCATTCGCAATCACATACGCATTAAATGCTTCAAGACGCAGCGCCCGCGCCGCATACTCCATCGCCTGCTCCGCCCGGAATACCTCCCCGCCGTTGGAAAGAATCGCATTTCCCAGACGGGTCACCAAACGGAAGCGCTCGATCTGGGAACAATCCTCGATCGAAGCGCGTACTATTTCCTTCATTCTGTTTCTCCCCCTGTTTTTTATTTTCTGTCCACCCGTTTTCTCTATCCCATTCTCCTGCCCCTTCTATCCTCTCACCGATTCACTTCTCCAAATCTGCCGCCCATTTCAGCCTTTTCCAAAAAAACGTTCCATTTTGAAATAAATTTGCCCGCCAAAACTCCCCCCTTTGGTTGACGTTCCACTGAAAATCCTGTATAGTGGATATATTATATTAAAGAATGATGCCGCAAGGGGGATATATCTATGGATCATAATGTTACCATCGGTGCCAAGGTGAAAGCCTTCCGTACCGCAAAAAAATACACACTGAAACAGCTCAGCGAAGAGTCCGGTCTGTCCATCGGCTTTCTTTCCCAGTTGGAGCGCGGTCTCTCTTCGATCGCAATCGACTCTCTGGCAAAGCTTGCTACGATTCTCGGAGTTAGTCTGTCTTCGTTCTTTGACTCCTCCGCCGATCAGGAGAAATCCCCGGTCAGCCGGAGTTTTGCCATGCACTGTTCCCAGATCAACCCCCAGATCATACAGTACCTGGTCAATGGAAATGCACAGGGATTTGCCTGTCTTCCGCGTATTTTCCACCTGATGCCGTCTGCCACCACAAGCTCTGAAAACCAGCTTGAGATGAATCAACACGACGGTGAAGAATTTATCTATGTTCTGGAGGGTATCCTGACCGTATATCTGGACGGCAGCGAATACTGCCTGAATCCGGGCGACAGCATCCAGATCCACTCCCAGACCCCGCATGACTGGGTCAACAACACAAACCGTGTCGTTAAGATTCTGACCGTACACACGCCGAATCCGTTTGTTCATGGGAATGAAGTCGTATTTTAAATAATCTGCGCGGTATAGAAACATAATAAAAGCTGTCTCTTTTAGAATTTCAAGATGTTTTTATTTTCTTTTTGGTTTTTCCCATCTCAGGAAACAAAAACTCCTGCATTTCTGAAAAAGACAGCTTTTTCATATCTTTTACGCCGTATACACTATTTCTCCTGCCAAATACACTTCCTGCACATCATCCAGCGCACGAATATTCTTTGAGACATCCCCCTTTACAATCAGCAAATCACCAGCCAATCCTTCTTTCAGGCTGCCTGTCTCGTTCTCAATACCAAGCACGCTTGCCGCGTTGTAGGTTGCCGTGCGGATCGCCTCCATCGGCGTGATTCCATAGTCTACCATATAGCCGAGTTCCTGATGAATCGGAAGCGGCGGTGCCTTGTAAAGCACCATATCGCTGCCTGCCAGCACCGTAACCCCTGTGTCATAGAGCTTTTTAAAATTATCCCGGTATGCCTCAAACGCCGGTTTGAAAAATGCCTGATCGTGAACGGCTCTGGCGGCGATCGGGTTGTCCATGTCCACACCCGCCTCGATCATCTGCTTCGTCTGCTCATACAAATACGTGTACGCCGTGATCGTCGGCGTCCACGCGATTCCTTTTTTCGCCATCTGGCGCGCCTGCGCCTCTGTTAAAAAGGTTCCGTGCTCGATCGTGTCAAATCCCGCGTCAATACACATCTGAATCGACGGCTGCGTACCCGAATGAACCGCGATCTTCACCCCCTGGCGGTGCGCCTCATCGACCGCTGCATCCAGCTCTTCCTGCGTAAATTCCGGGATATCGCCACGGTTGCTCGTCAGGATCTTGACCCAGTCAGCTCCCGCACGCAGCTGTCTTCGGATAGCGGCGCGCACGCCCCACGGGCTGTCCGCCTCCTCGACCCCATCCTGATGTCCGTGTCCACCAGTCATGCAGATACCTGCGTCCGCATGGATGATTCGCGGAACCGTCACATACCCCTTCTGCCCTGCCAGACGCAGCTGCTTCATCAGATTGGGCGGACAGGACAGATCGCGCACCGTCGTAATGCCGAGCCGCAGCGACTGTTTCGCCTGTTCCAGCGCATAGTATGCCACCATATAATCGTCATAATTATCCAGATCCGGCTGGCTGTAGTAGTAGCCAAAATGCACATGCATATCAAACAGTCCCGGCAGGATCGTCGCTTCGCCGTAATCCTTTACCATCTCTTCCGGGTAGCGCCCCGCCGCTTCCGCTGCGTCTCCTATCCAGCCGATTTTTCCCTCTTTATCCAGATACACCGCCTGATCCTGCAAGCAGGTTCTGCCATCTCCGGTAATTAAATACTTTGCCCTTAGAATCATTTTCACGGACTTCCTTTCTCTTTTTCATATGCATGAAACTTTCAGTCGAATATCGTCATTTCATACAGTTTTTCAGTTTTCTATATCGTAACACCGGGATTTTGTTCTTGTCAATATTGGAATGCGGAGTATCCGGTGAAACCTGTTTTAAAAAAGATGGGCAGGCAGAAAAAGAGCGGCACACATTTCTGCATACCGCCCAAACCAGCGACTGTCCACACGTACACAAGCAGTCACCCTGAATTGATTCATTTTAATTTTTAGTAGAACAATCTGTTTACCGCACTGAAGATACCGCGGATCGATGCTCTCGTAATGTTGGAGCTGATGCCGACACCGTAGGTTGCCCGACCGCTCTTTACATCCATCAGGTGAATGTAGGAAGCTGCCTGTGCGCCGGAACCGGAACGAAGTGCATGCTCGTTGTAGTCCAGAACACGGATCTCAATGCCAAGTGCCTCCTCGATCGCTCTCTGTACCGCATCGATCGGTCCGTTACCTACGCCCTCAACGGTACGCTCGGTGTCATGATCGGTAAAGGTAAGAATTGCAACGGTTGCGAATGCGCCGCCCTCGTACTCCTTGTCTGTGATCTGGCATTTTTTGAAGTGCATCGGCTCTTTTCTGTCCAGATAGTTTGCACGGAACTCGTCCATGATCTGCTCCGGAGCTACCTCGCCCTGCTTTTCTGCAATCTTCTGGATAATGTCAGCAAACTCTTTGTGCATTCCCTTCGGAAGACGGAATCCGTAGAAGGAATCCATAACGAAGGCTACACCACCCTTGCCGGACTGGCTGTTGATGCGGACAACCGGCTCGTACTCGCGTCCGATATCGCTCGGATCGATCGGCAGGTACGGAACCTCCCAGATGCCATCGGTTCTCTTCTGAAGCGCCTGCATACCCTTGCTGATCGCATCCTGATGGGAACCGGAAAATGCGGTAAATACCAGCTTGCCTGCATACGGATGTCTCGGATCAACGGTCATCTTTGTGCAGCGCTCGCAAACCTCGGTGATCTCCTTTACATTTTCCAGATTCAACTCCGGGTTGATACCCTGCGAGAACATATTGTAAGCGATATTTAATACGTCGATATTACCAGTACGCTCGCCGTTTCCAAGCAGTGTACCCTCGACACGGTCTGCACCTGCCAAGAGAGCCAGCTCGGTCGCTGCAATGCCGGTACCACGGTCATTGTGCGGATGGATACTTAAAATAATGCTGTCACGGTTCTTAAAATGCTTGTTCATCCACTCGATCTGGTCTGCGTATACGTTCGGAGTCGTCATCTCAACCGTTGCCGGAAGGTTGATGATGATCTTATTGTCCGGGGTTGCGCCCCACTCTTCCTGTACAGCGGTGCAGATATCCAGTGCAAAATCAAGCTCAGTTCCGGTAAAGCTCTCCGGAGAGTACTCAAGGATTACTTTTCCGTCGTAATCTTTCATATATTTCTTTACCATGCGGGTACCATCGATCGCGATCTGCTTTACTTCCTCGCGGTCTGCATGGAATACAACCTCACGCTGTAAGGTAGAAGTCGAATTGTAAATATGTACGATCGCCTTCGGAATACCCTGGATGGCATCGAAGGTTCTCTTGATCAGGTGCTCGCGGCACTGGGTCAGAACCTGTACAACTACGTCGTCCGGGATAAGCTTGCGTTCTACTAACTGGCGCAGGAAATCGTACTCGATCTGGGAAGCTGCCGGGAAGCCAATCTCGATCTCTTTAAATCCAAGTTTTACCAGGAGGTTGAACATCTCGATCTTCTCCTCTACGACCATCGGCTCAACCAGTGCCTGGTTGCCGTCGCGCAGGTCAACGCTGCACCAGATCGGCGCTTTCTCAATCTCTTTATTCGGCCACTCACGCTCCGGGTAATCTACCACCGGAACTCTCTTATATTTCTTGTAATTTAACATGTCTTTCTCCTCCATCACTCTATAATGTACTCTCGGAGTCTTTTCTGCACCTGCTTTTGTGGCTGATTTTCCGCCAGCCGCACCCGAATTTCAGAGGCGGACGCAACGCCAACGCCTCAGAAATTTGGGCACAACTGACAAAAAAATCATCTCACAAAATCAAGCACAGAAAAATTCCGAGAGCACATTACCCCTGGTCTCTTTCCAGGTACCTCATCATCAAAAAACGCAGTTCCTATCATCCTAAGCTTTGGAGTCGATAGATCACGCCGTACCTTTTAACAATGAATAAAATTACTGATTCTGGTCTAACCCCATCATAATCATCCCTTTTCTATCATAAAAGAAATTATTTCGATTATAGATTATACCATCGGAAATAAAGGATATCAAGAGAAAAACGGGGCAATTACAGATGTTCTGGCATTACTGTACACGCATACGTGCCCAGTAACTTCTGGCATCTCTTACATAAAATTATCTATTTTTTCTGTCCTCTGGTTTTTTCATCTTCTTTCTCCAGGACCGTATCAGATGCGCCGCCAGCCGATTTCCAAAATACCCCGCCGCGCATCCCACAATCATGCCGCCCAAAACATCGGTCGGGTAATGCACATATAAATACATTCTTGAAAACGCCATCAGGATCGCCAGAGGCAGCATGATTTTCCACCATTTTTTCGCCCCGGCAAAGTACAGAGCCGCGACCGCAGCAAACGAAGCCGCCGTATGTCCCGACGGGAAGGAATAGTCCGCCGGGCGGGCAATAATCAGCTGAACTGTCTGATTCACATCGCACGGACGGATCCGGCAAACCATAGGCTTTAGTAAGATATTGCAGATGATCGCATCCAGACAGAGCGCTGCCGCCAGCGCAGCTCCCCATCTTCTCGTCCGCGGAATCATAAGCAGCAGGCATGTAAACAGAATCCAAATCATTCCTGCATTTCCAAGCCGCGAAATAAACACCATCCAGACATCGCCCACCGGTGTCCGCATCTGCTGAATCCAATCCAGTATTTGTAACTCCATTTTCATTTTGCTCCCTCTGTTTTTTATACAACTTTATGCGCGAGCCATCTCCGGCCCATAAAGCGGAATGTGAATACGATGCCCCGGATCGTCCAGTCTGTAAACATGCCGATCCACACCGCGATCGGTCCGAAGCCGTGGACGCGACAGAGATAAATGCACAGCGTCACCCGGAACGCCCACATACTGATGCAGGAGAGAATCATCGAAAACCTCACATCCCCGGCAGCCCGCATTCCATATGCCGGAATAAATGCGAGCGTCCAGACGATCGGCTTTACCACCGTGATCCATCCGACCATGTAGAGACACATCTTCGCACTCTCCGGCTCCATGCCGCCCAGAATCGTGACCGGTTTCGTCGCCAGAAATACGAGCGCACAACTTGCGATGATAACGATCTCCGCCACTGCCGTCAATTTTTTGATATAATAGATCGCCTCATCCTTGCGCCCCGCGCCGAGACACTGTCCGACCACCGTCATCATGCCGATTCCGATACCGATCGCTGCGATGCCGTTTAAGTTTTCCAGAATATTCGTCATCGCCTGGGCTGCGATCGCGATCGTCCCGAGGGTCGAGACGGTTGACTGAATCGCAAGCTTTCCAAACTGGAACATCGCATTTTCGATACCGTTTGGGATTCCCAATGAGAGAATCCGCATAATCCGGCGTCCGTCCGGACGGATATGCAGATAGTCACGCACCGCAATTTCCTGGCTGGAATTGTGCAAAAAAGCGAACACCACCACTGCCGAGATAACGCGAGAACCGAGCGTGGCAATCGCCGCACCGGCAACTCCAAGATGGAAGCCCCAGATAAGCACCGCATTTCCAGCGATATTTAACCCGTTAGAGACGACCGCGATCGTCATCGGAAGCCTTGTATTTCCCTGCGCCCGGTAGATCGAGGAACCGGCATCATAGAGGGCGATAAATGGGAACGAAAGCGCCGTGTAGAAGAAATAGATCTGCGCTGCCTCCATGACATCCGCCTCGACGCTGCCGAAAATCAGCCGCAGCAGCGGTCCGCGTGTCAGAAGGCAGACTGCCATGACCGCCGACGAGATGCACGCCACCACAAAAGATAACTGTCTCGCGGATTCCTCCGCATTTTTCTTATCTTTCTGTCCGATGTACTGGGAGCAGACGATCGTGCCGCCTGCCGCCAGCGCATAGAATGCCTGTATCACTAAAATATTGATGGAGTCAACCAACGAAACCGCCGAGATCGCCGCCGATCCCACGTTGCTGACCATAATGCTGTCCGCTGTACCCATCAGGGAGTTTAAAATCTGCTCTACGATCAGCGGAACCAGAAGAATCCGCAGATCGCGATTGCTGAAAAGATGATTTGTCTGCTCTTGTCTGCCCATATGCTGTCCTGTAACTTTCTATATTTTATTCTCTGTCCAAATGGTCTGTTTTTCTAACGGTCAGGCATCACATGCACGGACGCCGCCGCATCTGAGACGAAATTACCCCCTTAGCATGATAACGGATAAATATAATAATTCCCATTTCCCTATCCTTCGTTCACCAGCGTCAGAATCCAGTACAGCCATGCCCGCACTGAACTTGACCTCCGCACGATCAGATTCTCCCCGCAGACCTGGTATTCCCGCATTTTCTTTGCGACATACTCCTTGTCCGGAACATCTCCGATCTGAAGGGCAGCTTCAAATAAATCGTGGAAAATCGGGTGTTCCAGAATCAGGCGGACGTATTCGAGCTGGCGCGCCCTATACGGCAGTTTCAAAAGCCGTCTTCCTATCGCCGTGATATACACTTTCACGCCGTCCTCATCCGTCTGCTTCTCCGCCAGCCCCAGATAGCGGCACGCGTTGAAATAATAGTCCGACTGTCGCTCCTTAAATCCAAAAAGCTGCGCGATCTCCCCGCCCGTCATTGGATTCTCGTTCAACCGTTCCACCAGTGAAATAACCTTGTAAAAGCTGTCCGCCTGGATAAAGGTAACCGCCGGTTCCGGCTTGACCTTTGTTCGTGCCCAGACATCGTATAAATCATCCAGCGTAATCTCGATTTCCTCTAAGCTGTAATTTCGCTCCTGCACCAGCCGCAGCGAATTGTAGTAGCGCAGGTCCGTAAATTCATATTCCAGCAGGCGGAAAATATTATTCGAATACACCATAAACACCGGACGGATCGGCTTGTGTATCTTCTCCGCCCAGAGTCTCGCCGGATAATAAAGCTGCCGGATCAGAAAATTGCTGTGGACGACGTTTTTTCCCTCGATCAGCGTAAATACATTCTCATTTTCAAATCCGCCGTCGATCTCGACCTGCGAATTCTGTACCTGGATAAGCGGCTTTTTCTCAATCGGCTCTGATTTTTGATAGTCGCTGACATAAAACTCAAAATTTCCAGACCCCATCCGCCCCGAAACCGTCTGCACCATGCGATCCTCGCCCAGAAAATCATCCAGAATCCCCGTAATGCTCATAACGTTGATCGCGCTGGCTTCCGAGCGGATGTCATGAAGGTCGATCGACTCAAAGTAATCGGGTATCTTCGCGCTCGTCACCCGTTTGATATCGGACGGAATCTCCGGAAAATCCTGATACAAGTCAAACTCGCCCAGCACATAGCCGCCGCGCGACACCGGAAGAATCGAAATCTTCTTTCCAAACACCCGCGGCAGGGATTCCCGCGTGTCAAATTTCGTCATCAGACGCGGTTCCTTGACTTCGCGGATCTGGTCGGCGGTGATGTAAAACCGCCCATGTTTCTCAATTTCCCGCTCAATCCGGTATTTATCAAATAAAATTCTCCATTTATCATCAATCAAGCTCATAATTGCGTACCAGAACTTCCTGAATCTCTCCGCGCTTCTCCGGTTTCACGTTGATCGCGCGCTTGGCATCCACGTGGTCGATGATGTAATCTTTATATAAATCCTCGATAAATTCGCAGGACGAATTGGAAAGCAGGAACTTGATGCCCTTTGCATTCAACATGTCACACTGCTCTTTTAATGCGATCTGCTCTTCCTCCCCGAAGCCGCCCGCGGTGTAGCCCGTGAACGACGCCGATGAGCTGATCGGCATATAAGGCGGGTCAAAATAGACGAACGCGCCCTTCCGGATGCCCTTTAACGCCTCGCGGTAATCGCCGCATTTGATCGTAATATTCGCTTTATTTAAATACGTATTCAGCGCATGGATCGTCGCCTCGTTCGTGATATTCGGGTTCTTATATCTGCCCCACGGAGAATTGAACTCGCCGGAGCTGTTGACGCGGAACAGGCCGTTGTAGCAGGTCTTGTTCAGGTAAATGATCCGCGCTGCCCGCTCGACGTTGGTCCGCGTCTGATACGTCTCCTTGTCGCGATCCCACGCCCGCACCGTATAATAATACTCCTCGCAATTCTGTTCCTTATGGGCGCTCAGCGCCGCAATCAGCTCTTCCGGCTCTTCCTTGATCATCCGGTATACATTGATCAGCTCTTCGTTGGAGTCATTGATCACCGCCTTGTTCGGCTGTCTCCCAAAGAGCACCGCACCGCCCCCGATAAACGGCTCATAATAGGTCGAACATTCCGGGATCAGCGGATTGATGCTGTCCAGCAGCTGCCGTTTGCCGCCTACCCATTTGAGGATGGGCATGACGAACGGATTTTTTCTTGACATCGGATAGGGTACCTCCTTCTGTTTGTCTTCCGGATACATTGCAATACAAAAACGGGAAATCAGATGTCCGCTTGTGCTCTGATTACCCGTTTATTATAATCGTACAACTGTTCTAGTTCATTATACTTGACTTTGGGGTGGATGTCCAGCATTAGAACCGGAAATTCCTTATGTATTCTCAAGCTATATCATTGACTCGTATACTTCTCTCCTAAGCCTAAGTCACATTTTGCATGACGTTTATTACAGTGATACACAATTGAATATCCTTTATTCTCAGTAAAACTAACTGCACAGATTCCAGCCTTTATCTCAGCCTTATGCCCATCTAAAAAAGTCACCGAATGCCAGTCATAGTTGAGATTTGTATGCCAATCCGTTTTAACTTTCGGATTCTGTTGCTGGGTAGACATATAATCTGCCTGTATTTCCGCATAATATGCCCTGAGATTCGCCCAGTCTGCCGCCACCTCTGCCTTGTGCATCTGTGCCGTAAAAATCGGGATTGAAATTGATACCAGTATTCCAATAATAACAACCACTATCAAGAGTTCAACCAGTGTAAAACCTTTCTGTCTCTTCATCACAAATTTCTCCTTCTGTCAGTTTATGTTATTATATTCGTTTTTTCCTCCTAAAGCAATTACATGATGTTGGGGTCAAAAATTCTCCCGCAAGCAAGCTTGCGTCGAACTTCTGACCTTTTGCCCCTGGTATCATTACATATTTTTAACAAAATCGATATTCATAAATCAAACAAGACAAACGTATGTATTTCGTTTCAGTACATCCAAATTTATCGAGACGGCTCCACTTTCTCAGCCGGCCAGGATTTTCTCAGTGCCGCATAGGAAACCAGAAAGTTGGCAAGCCATCCTGCCGGCACGGCAAGCCAAACAAAATTAATGCCAAAACGCGGTGCACCGATCAACGCCACGGACAGGCGGATCGCAAGATTTACCATGTTGGCAACGAGGAATGGCCGCATGATTCCGAGTCCGCGAAGGACTCCATCAGTCGCCATTTTAATTCCCATAAAAATAAAGAAGTAACCAAGCCATCTCATATAATCCCCAGACACCTGATAAGCCAGGGCGGTTCCGTCTTTTCCAAGGAACAGTGATGAAATCTGCGTGTGCAGCGTTTCAATGACAAGGAAAGCAAGCGCCGCAAAACACACATCCAGCACCAATGCTGCGTGGTAGCCTTTTTTGATGCGCTGGGTTTTGTTTGCGCCAAGATTCTGGGAAACAAATGGGGAAACCGCATTGCCGATGGACACAAAAATCAGGGAAAAAACATTCTCCACACGCATCGTTGCCGCGTATCCGGCGAGTGCCTGTGTGCCAAAAGGATTTACCACCGCCTGTACGATCATCATACCGATGGATACGGTAGACTGCTGAAGAACCGACGGAACAGCAATCCGAAGCATCGAGCGCAGCTCCTGTCCCTCAAACCAGGCAAAGATACTCTTATACCGCCGCATCCGGTAAAAGAAAATCAAAAGTGAAAACACAGCCGAAATGCCCTGTGCGATCAAAGTTGCAAGCGCCGCACCGAACACGCCAAGTCCCAGACCGGCTACCATCCAAAGATCCATTACAATATTCAGGATTGATGAAAAGATCAGCAGTCCCAACGGAATTTTTGATTCACCGATGGAAGTGAACATAGTAGAGAGAATATTGTACATGAACAAAAACGGAAAGCCCACAAAATAGACCCGCAGGTACAGCACTGCTTCCTCCAGAATATCGGCAGGAGTCTGTAATCCGCTCATCATCGCATGTGAAAAACAAAAGCCAAAGACACCAAGGATGATGCTCAGCAGCAAAAAGCTAATCAGTGATGTAGACACAATCGTTTTCATTTTTCCATACTCTTTGGCACCGAAATAGCGGCTCACAAGCACACCTGCACCAGCACCGGCCCCCAGTGCCACACAAATGAAAACATTCGTCAGCGCTGCACAGGCGCCAACCGCCGCCAGTGCGGAGGAACCCACAAACTGGCCGACGATAATGGAGTCCGCCATATTGTATACCTGCTGAAAAAAACTGCCGAGAATCATCGGCATTGCAAAAACCGTCAACGCTTTCAGCGGCGCATCGGTAATCAAATACTCATCTTTTGACATGATCCTATTCCTCCACAACTTCCTGCTTTTTACCCGAAAGCACAAGCTTAGCAAGTACGATCCGTAATTCGTGTACAAAAATTCCGGCAAAACCAAAACAGGGTCCAGAAATAATTGGCATAACATTGTTAATTCGTTTCATAATTTCACTCATTCACTTTCTGCGCCACAGTTGCAGCTATGGTTATCCGGTGCCTCCATTGCCTTTTACTGTGTTCAGCAGCTGCTGGGAATGTATGTGTACCCAGCATAATATTTATATAAACCGCCAGTTTTTCTGTCTATTTATATTATAATCGATCTTCCATTTAAGATACAATCATTATACACAAAAAAGCTCCGCCTATATTTTAGTATAGACGAAGCTTCCTAATTCTAACTCCTAATCCTCCATATTTTCTCTTCTCAATAGCTCAAACAATGTCAGCAGTCCCTCACACAAAACAGGATCCAGAACCGGAATTCCTACTGTCTTTTCGATGGAGGGAGCAATACGGATACTGGACATTCCTGTACAGCTAAGGGCAATCACATCGGCCCCCATCTCTTTCTGCGCAGCCGCTGCTTTCATGGTGGCTTCATATCCTCTGTCTGTCATCAAATCCAGGACATTTTCTACCCCATCTCCCTTTGCATTGTCTACAATCCGCTCACCGAATATCCGCTGATATCCTGACGGTACATCTTCAGTAATCCCCAACACAGCCGGATGACTGCCAAAAAACAGACTCAACGCTGCAGTACTGGATCCCGCTCCTATAACCGGAATCGGTACGGCCTGTCTTGCCTCCGGAACTCCCGGGTCACCGGCACAGCTGATAATAATAGCCTGACAGCCTTCCTTCCACAGCTCCACTGCAAGATTCACCACCTTAGGTACACCTACAGCGAATGTTTCATCGTCATGAATTCCCTCCGATTGATCCGGAATACATCGTGACACTACCTGGAACATAGGGAAATACGATTCTATCAGCTTTCCATGCAGCTGCAGCAATTCCTCGTCCTCTGTGGTCAGCACCCGAATCAGACCAACTTTATATGTTTTCATATTATATGTTCCTTCTCTCTTGGTTCGTGAAAATAATTTCATGAAGAAAGTACTCCAGCAGCAATTGGAAGTTCTCCTTAAATCTGGAAAACTCCATTCTCCATAATTCCAAACGATATCCCTTGGTCGAGAGCACAGCCTGACCGGAAAGGTCATACATATTAGAAGTCATACCGCACCACCTGGCAGTTTTTTACGCCAAAGGATGCAAATTCTTCATTGGTCATATCCGTAAAATACGACTGAATCATCCTTGAAATTCCATTGTGTGCCACCAGAATGTATGTCTTATGGTCAGACTCCTGTTTTATCTCATCCAGCAGATTATAGATACGCTGTGCAAGCTGCAGCATGGATTCTCCCCCTTCATATCGGCAGGCAAAGGACTCTTTCGCCTTCTTAAACTCTTTGCCGTCTCTCGGCGTAGACTCCCATTTTCCAAAGTTCTGCTCTATGAGTCTTGGTTCTTCCCTGCTGGGGATTCCACTCATTTCGGAAATGATTTTTGCAGTATCTGCCGCACGGCTAAGGGGTGAATAGAGAATCTCATCTGCCTTGATTCCGCTTTCTACAATATTTTTCCCGGTTTCAGCCGCCTGCTGCCGTCCATACTCCGTCAACGGACTGTCTGTTGCTCCGCAAATTTTATTCTCCACATTCCACACAGTCTGTCCGTGTCTTACAAAATAAAAATGTCCCATGATGTCATCCCTTCTCATTAGCTTCGCAAGCTTTTTTATACCCAGGAAATTCCCTGCTGCCTATCATCGTCATACATCATTTCCGTCATTGATAATCCTGGGAAAGCAGCTGTCATAATTGTATTATAACTATACTCAGGTTAAGATACAACTCTATCCTTTACTGGGCACGTATGCGCAAACAGTTCCAGTGCTGTTCTCAAAATCCGTTTCTTTGTGCCTTCTGCCATAATTATTTTCTTCATTAAAGTAACCATTCGATAACTACGCTATGATTACCGAATGGTTACTTATCAAAAACTAATGAATAATTCAAGTCGAATGTCTTCCATTTGACTTGCCTCCCTCGAAAACCCTTCGTTTTTCCTCGAACGGCAGCCCTAGATCAATGCCGGCTACTTCCGACGCCCCCAACTTATCAGCAGATACTTCCAGAACCATACCATTTATTATTGTCGTTGCGCCTCAGCACAGCATTCCAGTCATTCCAGGGATATTCCGGCTCTGCGCCGTAATGGTCATCCATCTCATCGTAAATAATATGCTCGATAATTGCCGTGGTCTTTGTTAAATAAACCACAGCTTAAAGGGTACTTGCTTTCTTCATGAACTCCAGATAAAGGCTGAACAGCACAGCGCAGACGGGAACACTGAACAGCATCCCTAAGATGCCGAATGCTTCGCCGCCAATCGTAACAGCCATCAGCACAAGCAGTCCAGGAAGTCCGACGGACTTGCCGACCACCTTGGGATAAATCAGATTGCCCTCCACCTGCTGCAAAACGATCAGAAAGAGAATGAACCACAGAGCCTTGCCAGGTTCCGCCAGCAGAATCAAAAACGCACCAAAGCCGCCGCCAATCCATGCGCCAAAAATCGGCATCAGCGCAGTGACGGCCACAAACGCGGAGACAGCACCAGCATACGGAATCCCAAGAATCAGCATTCCAAAGAAGCACAGAACACCGATGATAACCGCTTCGGTAAGCTGGCCGCTGACAAAATTTGTGAAGGTCTGATTGGTCAGCGCGGCAATACTAAGAAGCCGCTGCGCCGTCTTTTGCGGAAGGACTGTCTCAATGAGTTTTTTCAAATGTGCCGCGACGGCCTCCTTCTTTGCAAGCAGATAAAGTGCAAAAACAAATCCCAAGAAGGCGTCCACAAAAACCGACAGGACAGAGGTTGCCGCGCCCCATGTCACGGTGAGAATCCCGCTTTCCTTGTCACTGATCAAGGCGGTGACCTTCTCAATCAACAGGTCAGAGTCTATGACATATTCGGGCAGGACAATGTTATATTTTGCAGCAAACTGGACAACGTCAGCCCACCACCGCCCGATTTCCTCCACATAGACCGGAATGTTGTGGATAAACTCATCGCCGGATTCCCGCAAGCTGGGGAGCATCATAAATACCACAGCAAATAGAATTCCAAGGATAAGCACGGTGCTTGCTGTCAGGCACACGGGGCGGGTCAGCTTTGCAGGAGCTTTGCGGCACGCCTTGTTCCAGCAGCATTCCATTGGCCGAAGAACTACGTTGATCAAAAAAGCAATCGCGCCGCCGATCAGAAACGGGGTGAACAGTACAAGCACCTTGCCGAGAAAACACAAAACAGCGTCAAGGTTTACCAGCGCCCATGCGAATACAATAAGCAGCAAAAAAGCACGGATGATATAGCGAACGATCGTCTCGTCTGGCCATTTGCCTCCCTGCGGTGCGGGTGTTTCATTTTTGTTAGAGGTTGGATTTTTCAATTTTTTCTCCATGTTTTTCCTTTCTGTCAGTATCGGAATCCCTTTTTTTAAATCCGAAAGCACTTTTGCAGGGCTTTATACTCACTCCTTGTGAATCGCGCGATAGCTTTATTGTGTATTACAACGGTGTCAGGACCCAAATCCAGAGGCGAATAAACGGAACGCTGAACAACGCAAAGCGTTCAGGGGTATCCTTCGCAACACCCTTTGGGGTGATCGCACCAAAAAGCGACACAAAAATAGCGGAGTAAAATCAATTTTGTAAACCTGCCAGCGCCAGGAATTTTTTATCTGACTGGATACTCTGTGTCAGAAACTGACCATCCCGAAACAGTGCATAAGTCGTGACCGGTGCAGGTACATTCTGTGCGCTTTCTTTATCAGTGATATGGATAACCTTAAACGGGATACCATGTTCCTTCGCCGCCTCCTGCACTCTTGGCACCCAATAATAGGTGTATGGGCATTGATCGGTGTAATAAAGAACAAAACCGGCTTCTTCAATCACCGGATGTTTCGCACATTCCTTGAAATGCGGCGGTTGTGCACCCGATTCAATGGGAAGATACATAAGATTGATCCCGCAGTCGGATATGTCTGCCACACAGAACCCCTTATAAGTAAGGAATTTCGGGTCAGCGAGGAATTCCCGCTTTCGGCCCTCCGCGCACAGAATGCAAATACCTTTCTTTCCCTGCGCCTTGGCATCACAGATACATGCCTCCAGCAGATCCTTCGAATATCCGTGTCCCTTCATGGAGCCGGATACCCATAAGCAGTTAATGTAAAGATAACCATCTGCCGCAATCGGCACCCAGGCGTTTTCAGCCGGAATGTATTCGATAAAGCATTTGCCGCGTTCTTCGCTGCGATAGAAAACAAGTCCATCCTCAAAGCGCTGCCGCAGCCATTCCTTTTTTGCAACACTCTGCTTGCCGGACATGGCGCAGCAGATATGTTCCTTGTCAATATTGTCTTTTGTGATCCGAATATAGTTCATCCGTTATTCCTCCTGCTCAAAACAGCTGTCCCGGCAGCTTCTGCTCTGTAACCAGCCTCAACCTTGGCAATAAAGCGATCAATGTGTGTTGCCAGCAAGGAAGAAACCGATTCCTTTTCCTCTGCACCGTCGTAGACACCGTATAAAAGATACATCGGCCCATAGAACTCCAGCGCCAGCTGCATAGCCTCCTCATCAGAATCTGCCAGCTTGCGGAAGATGGCCGCCATATACTCCAGCGGGCCGCCCGCCAGATAGTCGTGGTGGAGCTGTGCAAGCTTGGGATCACGATACTGCTCCAGCGTCAGCATTTTACGGAAATTAGAAGAAAACGGTTCCTTTGTCCAATGGTCAAACTGGGCAAGGCTGTATGTGCGAATTTTTTGAATTGGTGTATGCAGATATGCTTCCGCAAAGCCGTCTGGTTCCGTTTCCGGCATTTCATATGCCTCAGCGCGCTCATAGTCCATCTTATTCATTCGCTCCACGATCTTATCTAAAATTTCCTGTTTGCTGACATAGTGCTTATATAAGGCGGCTTTCGTAAATCCCAACTGCCCTGCAATATCATTCATAGAGGTCCCCAGATAGCCGTTCTGCGCAAACAATTCCAGTGCTGTTCTCAAAATCCGTTCTTTTGTACCCTCCGCCATAATTATCTCCTTTATCAAAGTAACCATTCGGTAACTTCATTATAGTTACCGAATGGTTACTTTGTCAAGAACGAATGAAAAAATTATGCCCTTTCGTTAAAATGTGCAAACTCCGGCGCAAATTCGCCAAGCGCATTTCTTCCTGCTGTCTGTACTATTTTTTCCATATTCTGTATATCTCCATAACACTGCTGTTTATAAAGAATTTACCCACTCACTGACTTTCTGTTTTGTTCCGCGGTTTAACAGACTGCCTTCTGTGATAACAGCCTCTGGTGCGGATGGCTGCAATTCTTTTACAGTATTACCAAATCCACTTCCACCGGATGTTGCAAAAAGGACGATCTTTTTACCGCTGAAATCATAGGCTTCCAAAAATGTATTGATAATTGTTGGAGCTACATACCACCAGATAGGGAATCCCAGAAGAATTTCATCATAAGAGCTCATATCTATCTCTTTCTTCATGATCTCCGGTCTGTATTTCTTATCACTCATTTCCACACTGCTCCGAGATTTTTTATCCATCCAGTCAAGATCCGCCTTTGTATATGGAACTTTTGGCTCAATCTCAAATAAATCAGCTTTTGCTTCCTCTGCAATCATCTCTGCTACTTTTTTTGTTGTTCCGCTTGCACTGAAAAATGCCACTAATTTTTTACTCATAATAAAAAGCCCCTTTCTTTGCAAATTTCTTGTATAAAAATAGATGTATAAGATTTGAATTTCTCTTATACATCTATTTTATACCCATTATTTTATTATGTCTAATGCTTATATTGAATTCTATTCTATCTACAAGTCCTTTTTTCATCATCTCATAAACCGTATCTGCTGTTGCGGTATGAAGTGCAATTGAATCAGTGGGTATTTTTCTTTATACGTTTTACATATCCTTGCCAAGGTCTCTACTGCCGCAAATTCACCGCATCAATAGATTTTGCGATTATAAACCGCAATTCTTATTGATTTCCATTGACTTTTTCGGATTGTGTCGAATTCTGTTTTCGTTTATTTCTGAACTTTAAAGATTTTTCACAAACAGGGCCCGGATAGCGTTGAGTGTTATTCCTTTTTCCATGTTTAAATTATACCATATGTTTCTATATACAGCAAACACTAGTTCTGTATTTTACAAAAAAATTGGCGCACCTAACTCATCACTACTACAATATACTTATGGGTAATCCCCTTACATCCAGTAAGGATTTATCCATCTCATTACTTAAACTGTTAGAATGTAGGATGCAATGGTATATCGACTTCATCACTAGGACTTAGCGTCCGTACTTTAGACTGATAACCAGCTCCTCATTCACAGTGTTCGTTTTATGCAGGTTGAATCACATTAAGTGCATTCGTGTCACACACAGTAGTTTGAGCAGGTAATGAGTAAATCTGGTATTTATCCATTGTAATATTTTTAAGGAGTGACAAATTTATGAACGCAGTAGGTATCGATGTTTCAAAAGGTAAAAGCATGGTTACAATTCTAAGACCATTTGGTGAGATTGTATCCTCTCCTTTTGAGATCAAGCGCACATCCAGTGATATCCTTTCACTAATTAAACTTATTCACTCTATCGAAGGTGAATCACAAATTGTAATGGAGCACACCGGACACTATTACGAAGTACTTGCTCAGCAATTTTCAGCAGCTGGTCTGTTTGTCAGTGCTGTTAATCCTAAGCTAGTCAAAAACTTTAATAATGACTCTCTTCGCAAAGTTAAATCTGACAAAACTGATTCCATCAAGATCGCCCGATATGCTCTTGACAAATGGCAAAATCTTAAACCATGTACCTGCACCGATCCGTACAATTCATATAATCAGCATCAAACAAAGCAAGATGCAGGACTTTCGCTTTTTCAATAATCTGCAGAATTTCAATAATATTTGTTACTTCTCGATCTTTTCTTCTCATAGATAAATATCTAAAGAATCGTACACGATTCCTCCTTTTCCAAATTTTAAAATTATACAATCTGGAAGTTATTTGGAAGATTTTATTATCCATTCATCAAGAAATTTCATTTGTTCATCCGTGTGAAACCAATGCTCTCCATTTTTCATAATAGAAAGTGTTGAATTAGTCCTCTGTACAAATTCAAATATCGTTCCATAAGCGGTAAGATTATCTTTTTCACCATACAAAATGTGCGTTGGGATTTCCCATATAATAGGATTTTCTCTTGCATAGCAAAGATAATCCCATGAAAGGGTCTCTCCAAAGGTTGTCTGAATTTCTTTTTTCTCTTTGAGTTCATCCTCTGTAACATTTGCCCAAATCATCATATCAGCAATAAGCCTTTCCATATCTACAACGGGCGAAATAAAATATGCTTTCTCTATTTGCTGATTTGATAAGGCATTGATAGCAAAATACGCTCCAATGCTATTGGCAATTACTTCAACAGTCTTGTAGTTTCTATAAATTGAATTAAAAAGTAATGGAAATTCTTCTTTTGCTTCCCATGGAAACTGTGCAGTATAGTCGAGACCAATCACATCACAATTACTAAAGAGCGGTTTGTAATGAATAGCTTCTTCAGCATTACCACCTTTTCCATGTATATAAATAACTGCTTTATCCACAATAGTTATCCTCCACAAATTCAAATTGTTACACTTAAAAAAGCGGAATTTCACCATCATAGTT